>Ga0116226_10000015_pt1 | contig 121806 bp, 94 predicted proteins | sample S1TSphfallax_FD_89692 | JGI IMG/M metagenome (GOLD analysis project Ga0116226, IMG submission 89692) | Host-associated microbial communities from peat moss isolated from Minnesota, USA - S1T2_Fa - Sphagnum fallax MG | ecosystem: Host-associated > Plants > Peat moss > Unclassified | place: USA... | reverse complement strand
GCCAGGACCATCGACAGCCTGTGGGACGCGATCCGCGACGCACTCCCGCAATTTACCGCCGCAGAGTGCGCCAACTATTTCACCGCGGCAGGATATGAGCCGGATTGATCAGAATCTGCTCTAAAAAGCCGCTCATTGTGGTGGTCCGCGCCGCGCATGGGCTCCTCGAAAGCTGGGGCAGGCCTCAACAGAATCCGATACGCCCGCGTCGCGACAAGGGGTTTTTCAGCAGCCTGCTAGGCCCCGCTACGCTTGCGTTTGCGCTCTTCCGGCGTTTCTGCCTCGCCACCGCCCACCAGCACCTCGACCTCGATCACCGAGGGCTCCTGGGTCGGGCGCGGTGCCTGGACCTGCTGAGAGGATGCCTGCGATTGGCCCGAGGCGGAGGCGGCCGCGGCGACGGAGGCGGTCGACGGGCCGCTGACCGTAGGCACGCCCGTGGTCTTGCCGCCGCTCGACAAATTGGCACCGTTCACCACCGTGAGGGCCGCCACGTTGATATTGCCCGATGCGCGCACGCCCGCTTCGCCGGCATCGATCGACCCAACCGGCGCGATCAGGTTCACGTCGCCCGCCGGGATGCCTGCGATCGGCGCCAGCGCGCCGATACCCGCGCCGGAGCTCGGCACGGTGGGGGACAGAAAAATATTGCCGTAGATATCGTAGTTGATGTTCGGCGGGGGCGTGAGCGCCGTTGTCTTGGAGCCGCGGCCGGCATTGATTTCACCGTCTGACGACATCCAGATCAGCACATTGCCGCCGAGCGTGGTCAGCACGCGGCTCTGGCCGAGAATGACGCTGCCATAGGAATACATGTCGATATCGCCGGAGCCCTGGGTGAGGATGCCGGCCGTGGCCTGGGGCACGATGCCGTAATTGCCAAGCAGGGTCTGGCCATACGGCACGACGGTGGTGATCGACCCGCCAAACTCGGTTCGTATCGCGCTATCGTAGGTATTGAAGGTGCCGCCGGCCTCGCCGGCGCCGCTGAACAGCGTCAGGCTGCCGCCATCGGCCGGGGCACCGCCCGTTGCATCGGTTTTCGGGAACAAGGATGCGATCGCCTCCTGGCCCTCGAGATAGCTGTGATAGAAGCGGCTTTGTGGATTGTTGTAGTCGAGGCCGCTCTGGTTCAGTTCCGCGTAATAGACGGTGAGCAGGAACTCGGTCTGTTCGTATTGCGGCAATGTCAGGAAATAGGCCAGCACGCCGTCCGCCGTCCCCGTGTAGCCGCGCGCGGCGAGCCAGGTGTAAAGTTGGGCCTGATAGGTGCGCTCCACCTTGCCCGTCTGATCCTGCAGCGGCGCCGTGGGGTTCGCGAGATTGGCGGGGTTGAGGTAGAGATCGGCGAAGCCGGTGATATCGAAGCCGCCGCTTAAGCCGGCCAGCACGGTGATGCCGGCGCCCGCATCGCGCGTGAGCGGCGTCAGCGCCGAACCGATATCGCCCAGGCTGAGCAGGATGCCGTGGTCGCCCTGGTACACGTTGCCGCCGGCCTGCACCTGCAAGACGCCTGGGCCGGCCACGTCGACATTGGCGTAGATGATGTCGCGGCCGGCTTCGATCAGCGACTGATCCTCTGGCGAATCATCGAGGAAAAGATCGGGGCTGCCGGCGGTTGTCAGCACGCCGTTCTGCACATACGCGGCCGCCGAGCCACCCGTAGCCACCACATCGTTGCCGGCAATGATCTGCACCGCGGTCGAGGCGATGTATTGCACAAACGACGTAGCGCCCGGCGAACAGGCGGCCGAGCACACGATCCCGCTCTGCAGCCCGACAATATCGCCAGTCGCCGCATAGAACAGCGTGGGTTGCGGATCGGCAGCGTGGAGATCTCCGCTGGCCGACTCATAGACGTTTGTCGTGCTGTTCTTCTTGCCGTTCTGGTAGAACTGGATGGGAAACAGAAACCCCGGAAGTTGGCTTGCCGCCAGGGTTTCCGCCCCGGACATTTCCACGCTCACCGGTGCTGCCGTGACGGTCGCGATATTGCCGTCATAAATCGATTGATCGGCGAGGAAATCGAGCGTGCCGTCTGGCGAGGGCGCAAGCTCGATGCCATAGGTGCCGTGGGCTGCCCCTTGCATGTAGATGCTGCCGCTTGCCGCCACCACGTCGAGGATCGGCGAATAGTAGAAGAATTGCCCGATCGCGGGCGTCGCCGTGGTATCGTCGGCATTCGCATACGGATCGAAAGTTGCCGTGGATGGCACCAAGTTGCCGCCGGCGGAGAATAGCGCAAGCGAGGTGTTCGGCTGGTAGAAGGAAAAGCTCAGGCCGCCGCCGTCACCCACGCCGCCCAGCACAAGATCCCCGGCCGTATCGACGGTTGCATGTGCGTCACCCAGGATCAGCGCCGGGCCGCCGGTTGCGTCGAACGTTTCCGACACGAAGGGATCGACCGGCCGCGGGTCGCTGGCGATCGCCTGATACAGCAGGGTGACTTGCCCGATCGCTTCGGCCGAGATCGAAACGTCGCCGCGCAGATCGGTGATCTCGCCATAGAGGCTATCATGCGTGCTGAAATCGGCGGTGGCGCCTGCCGGGTTCAAGCTGCCGCCCACCGCAAGCCTGATATCGCCCCCGCCGGATACCACCACGGCACCCGTCGCGGCGTCGACATAGCCGGAGGTTCCGACCGTGATGTCGAGCCCGCCACCGATCGGATTATTGAGGTTGCCGTTGATCGGCGCGAGGTTCCCGGCATCGCCGCCTATGGTGACGTCGATGTTGCCGCCGCCGAACGTTCCCAGGCCGTCGGGTGCGTAGAGCAGTTGGCCGCCAATCCGGCCGAAATCCACCCACCACGCGGTCCCATCATGGCGCAGCCAGTTGGCGATGTTGTTGGTGAAATATATCTGTGTCTCGTTGAGGTTGTACAGCGGGTAGATCGACCCCTCCGCGGTGCCGCCGGCCACCAGCGTCACATCGCCGCCGCCGGTCGTGAAATTCTCGCCGGCCGCGTTCGGCGCGCCGGCAATCTGCGTGCCGGCCGTGTAGATGCCGAAGGGCGAGACCTCATCGAAATTTCCGCCCGTGTAGAGGCCGAGATAACCCGTCCCCGTGCGGATCACGTCGATCTGGGCGGAAAAATTATTTGCGTTATGCGGCAGGATGAATTTGTCGCTCAGAATCAGGTCGCCGCCGCCGCCCGCGGCCGCCGAGCCGGCGACGTCCGGCGCCAAGATATCCTGGCTCGCCGCCCCCGCGAGATCGGCGCCGGCCACCAGGCGCATCGACCAAGAGAGGTCGCCGGCCGCGAGCATGGGCGCCAGGGCCCACAGGTGATTGAGCGTCACGCCGTTGATCGTCACCGGTGGCGGCGGCGCGAAGCCATCTGTGACGTCGCCTGACACAGTCAGCGTGTTTGCCGCACGCAGCCACAAAACGCCCGGCTCGCCGGATCCATAGGCGCTGGCGCTTGGCTGGCCGACATTCGGATTGATGCTGGCGTAGCGGAAGGCGGCCAGGTTCACCGTGCCGCTCACCGTAAGATCGCCGGAAGCGCCGCTATCGATCTCCACGCCGGGGCGCAGATGCAGGGCGCTCGCATCGGCGGCCACAAGGCCCGACAATTCGGTGGCCAGGCCGCCATGCAGCGATCCGTCATGCACCGCCGAGTTGATGAATGCCTCGCTGGCCGCATTGATCATGTCCAGCGTGGCCTGTGTGATGGTTCCCTTCCTGTTCACCAGCCCCCTGCCCGCGACATAGGTTTTGAAGGCGTTCACGTCGATATCGGCGGCGCCGGTGATCGCGATGTCACCCTCCGCCTGGATCTTGGCGTTCTTGTTGTTCTTCGTGCGGGCGACATCGAGTTCCAGATCGCCGAGCGCGAGCCCGCCCGGCCCCGCCATGTCGATCGTAGCCCCCGATGCGATGGTGAGCGTGCCCGGCGCAGCAGTGTTGGAGGCCACCTGCAGCTCGATATGTGGCGTGTTCTCCGCCAGGATGAGCTGACCGAAACTGTCTGTGTGGGTGGCGGTTTCCCCCGCCAGCAGCACCGAACCCTGCGCCAGCGTCAGATTGCCGGTGGCCGCCAGATCGATCGATCCCGGATCGATGCCGCTGGCATCGATCGTGCCATCCACCGTCAGATTGCCGCCATCCACGGTTATGTTCACATTCTGGGCGGTGACGTTGCCCACCACGAGGTCGCCTGCGCCCACCTGCTCGAAACTGCGCGCATAAGATGCGCCGGCACCGTCCAGCTTCGTGTTCAGGGCCTGGAAATTTTCCGCATCGCCGAGGTTGGAGGCGGTGATGTCCACCGATCCGGCTTCGAACGCTTCAGGCGCGCCGGCGCTGAGCTTGCCCAGCAGGCTCACCAGCCCACCGCGTGCCGAAAGCGACAAGGTGCCGGCATTCGCGTCGCTGGCCGAAATATCGATGGTGGCACCCGGCATTTCGGTGATGTTGCCGTTCTGGCTGATCAGCTCGGCGGTACCCCCGAAACTGCCGCGCCGCTGATCGATGAGGGTGACCGTGGGGCCGGCCAGATCGACCGTGGACCCGCTCTCCAGCACGATGCCGCCTGTCGCGTTCACGCGCAGCTGGCCGCTCGGCAGCGAGATCAGCGTGGCGTCCTGCAGGCTCGCGGCGGTGAGGTCGATCTCGCCGCCCATCCCGCCCGCGACCGTGGTTTGCGCGGTCGCGGCCGAGCCGGCCAGATCGATCGCGCCACCGGCGGTGACACCGAGGATGGCGCCGGGCGCCGTGGTGAGCATCGGCGTGGTGATCGTAAGGTCGCCCGCGACGGTGAGGTTTGCATGGTTGTTCGCCGTGAACACGCCGCTCGCGGAAAAATCCACGTTGACAAAACCCTGCACCGCATTTTGCAGGGTGGTCTGGTTTTGCGCCTGCGATTGCCCCGAATAGCCGATGATGATCGCCTGCGCATCGATCGAAAGCACGCCCGTGCCGGCGCCAAAGCCGGGCGGCGGTGCGGCTGTCCCGGTGGTGCTCACACCTGTCCATACCAAGGTGCCGGTGGTGATACTGGCGGCCTCGCCCGCCGTGCCCGAGCCGTAGAAGGCGGGCGTCGTGATCACCAGCGAGCCGAGGGAGGAGAGGCCGGTGATCGGGTTCAGCGTGTCCAGGCTGCCGTCGCCGGCGAAATCGAGCGAATTGCTCGCCGTCAGCTGCAAGGTGCCGAGGCTGGGGATGCCCGCCGCCGCATCGCCCTCGATCAGCTGCTGCAGCGTCGCCTGGGAGAGTGTGGCGCCGGTGGCGGCCGGGGTGCCACCGGCCGGCGTGCCGATGGTAATCGTGCTGGTATCGAGCTCGAGGTCGCGCGCGCCAAACACCACGCCCGGATCGATGTTGGTGGCGCCGCCTGCGAGGAAGCCGAGGAACCCGCCGGAGAGAAGCTGGGTGGTCGTGCCCGCGCAGCCGGACGCGGATGCGCAGACGCCAAGGTTGATTTCGCCCTTGCCGGTGGCGGCAAACGGAAAATCGTAGCTGCCATTCGCGTCGGCCAGGATGGCGTCGGGCGCCACCCCTGAATTGGGCACCGAGTTCGGCGAGAACAGCACGCCTGTGCTGGAATCGGGCAGCGACGCGGCCTCGCCGATGGTGGTGATTTCGGCGCCCGCATCGACATCGATGGCGTTGGTGGCCAGGATGAACACCGCACCCGCCGACAAGGTGGCACCCGAGGTGACCGTGACCGTGGTGGCCGCCGAATTGCTGCTGGGCGTGCTCACGCTGTTCGAGGGCGTGCTGAACGTATTGCCAAGGAAAACCGCCTGCGCGCCCACCGCATCGATCGTGCTGGCCAGAACGCTCACATCGGCGCCCTTCGGCACATCGCCTGCGGCCAGAATATCGAGCCCGGTGGCACTGCCTGGCACGATCACGAGATCGGCGCCATAACCGCCAGGGGCGGCCGCGGTGAGCGCCGTGCCATCGAAGCTGAATCCCGGCGCGGTTTCCGGCAGCAGCCGCCCGGCCTTGGTCGAAAGCTGTTCCAGCGTCACCAGGATCGCCCCCGCATCCTCCGGCAGGAAGGGCCGCGGATTACCGAACAGGGCCGCATTGGCGATGGCGTAGGATGCGTAGCCTTCCGTGTCGTACTGGGAGTAGGTGGCGACCACGGTGCCGGGGGTGACATACACCGCGCTGGGTGTCGCGTTCTGCACGCTCGTGCCGGTCACGCCGAGCGATGCGGTGGTTTCATACGTGCCATTAGCTAGCGATAGCGTTTCGCCGATCAGCGCCGGTGCCGCGCCCGCCACCGGGGAGGCCGTGCCCAGCTGCACCCTGTAGGCGCCCGGCAGCAGCGCGTAATAGCTCGGCAGCAGCGTGTAGGTGCCGGCGGCCAACCCAGGCACGCCGGCGCCGATCGTGATGCGCTGACCGATGGCGGGCAGGCTGCCGTAATAGGAGGTGGTGACGCCGCTGCCGGCATTAGTGGTCGTCACTTGCAGGGAGGATACCGGGGCGTAGCCGGACCCGAAGCTGGGAACGATGGCGTAAACCGGCTCCTGAGCGAGTGTCGGCGTGGTGGCCGAGAGCGATTTTGGGTTGAAGCCGATGAAGGGCGTGGTCAGCGTATCCGTCGAGCCGCCGCGGCCGGTGATAAAACCCTGGCTGACCAGCGAGATCGATCCGCCCGAACTCTGGGCGAGCTCGCCGCCGCCGCCTGCGAGGTTGCCGCCGCCTTGCAGATCCACCGTGGCACCGGACGCGACCGCGATCGACGGCGCATCGAACTGTACTGAGGGCAGGCTCTCGGCGATCCCGCCCAGCGACGCGCCGGGCAGTGTGAGCGCCTGGCCGTCATAAGTGTAGCTGGTGCCATCCGTGGTGCCGCCGAACGGGATGGTAAGCCCGGCCGCGCTGACCGAGGTAACACTGCCGGGCGCCAGCGTGACCGAGACCACCTGCGCCGAGGTGTCGTTTTCGACGTGCACGGGCGGAAATTCGCCGGAGAGAATGCCCAGGCCGATCTGGCCGAGCGGGGCATAGAGATTGCCGTCCTGCACGATCGTCGCGGCACTGAGGCCGATCCGGCCGAACGCCGAAAGCGGGGCCGACTGCGCCGCATCTGTGCTGCGCAGGATCATGAGCGAGCCGCCGTAATAGAAGGCGCTGTCGGCGAGCTTTTGCTGCCGCGCGTCCCGCTCGGTCCAGAAATTCACCCCGGCCGCGACCGTCGCATCGGTGCCGGTTGCCGGGTAGATCCGCGCGCCCGCGAGCACCAGATCGCCCGCGGTCTCCAGACTCGCCTCGTCGAGCGTGAGGCCGTTGGTCTCGGAGCTGTTGGTGTTGGTATAATTGGCTGGGATGAAACGAATATCGCCGACGCTCGCAAGGCTCACCGTATTGAACCCGTAGGAGTCGAGCACCGGTTGCTTGCCGGCTTGCGAGCCGGTGAAAAACTGTGCGTAGGCGCCGTTTTCCCTGACATCGCCTTCAAGATCGATCAGCTGAGCCTGCACGTTCAGCGTCGTGTCGTAGCAAACCGCGGCACCGGAGATGCAAGGCTGCTGCTTGGAAAAAGCCTGACCATCGTTGTTGCCGCCGCCGGCCGCCGAATTGTTGAAGGTGATCAGAGGCGATTCGAAGGCGGTGCTGCCGGTCGGCTGCGGTGCGCCGGCCAGAAGCACATAGGGGGCGACGATTTCGACCGTGCCCTGCGCCTGCGTATCGGATGTGGTGTAATCGGCCAGCGTGATGCTTTGCGCAGCCCGGAGCGTGACCGAACCGTCAAACGTGATCTGGTCGCGTGCGAGCAGAAGCACGCTGCCGAAGCCGCCTTGCGCCACCTGCTCGGCGCTGATCGCCGCTTGCCCGTTCACGCCGGCCTGGGTTGCAAAACCCCCTTCGCCGGGCGCCAGATCGTCCGGCAGCACGGCGGGCGTCGTGGTCTGGCTCACTACGATTTCGTGCGGGGCAAACGCCCAGTTTGGATAGGCGGTGCTGGTGGCGGTATAGCCCGGATCGCCCAACCGGATCGCCAACTCCCCGCCGGCGGCATTGCTGGCGCCGGAGGCCGCACGCATCGCGCCATCCAGGTAGATGCCGTAATCGGAGGCGAAGGCGATCGTGCCCCCCGTGCTGCCGACCTTGACGATATGGCCGCCCGCAAGCTGGCCGGCGGGCGAAGTGCCCGCTTCCGCCGTGCCGGCCTGCAAATCGAGGTTGGCCGCGGCACCCGAGGCATCGAGCACCGCCCCTGGCCGGACAAAAATATACGCGGCGGCCGAGGCGAAGGAGGTGAGGTCGTTGATGTTGCCGGAGGCACCAACGAGGATGCTGCCGCCGCTAAAAACCTCACCGACCGGCTGGCCCTTCAGGGTCTGCCCGGTCACGGCGAATCCCGCCACATCCAGCGTCGCGGTGTCGCCGATCCAGATCGATGTCTTGGCGGCCACTGTCGGATCGACATTGGCGCTGCTGCCATCGTTCAGGATCGATATTGTGCCAGCCGGCGCACGGATCGCCCCATCCACGGTGATCTGCGATGGGGACTGCAAGGTGACCGACTGCCCCGCATCGACGGTGATGGAGGCGCCCTGCCCGATCGTGATGCCGCTGCCATCCTGCGGCAGCACGCCGCCGGACGTGCCGGTGAATTCGGATTCGAGCGTCAGGCTCGCCCCCGCGCGGCGCTGAAAGGATTGGGTGACCGGATTGAGCAGGAATTCCTGATACAGAACCGTGGAAAGCGGCACATTCGGATCGGTGCCGGTGGGCGACTGCAGCGCATCGGGGGCGGCTTGCAGGATCGGCTGCACAACCCCGATCGCCGTGCCCGGTGCCACCACCACGCCGGTGGCGCTGCCTGTCGCGGGTGGACCCGCCTGCGCGGTGGAAAAGCCGTTCAGCACATAATCGGAAAAGCCCGAGGCAAAAAAGCTGGGAGCGAGTGCGACTTCGACGGCGCTTTGCGGCGCACTATCCTTGCCGATTAGAATGGCAGGTGCCGCGAGCGAAAAAGTGCCGCCCGCGGTCACGCCCAGCGATGTGATCGTGCCATCCAGCGCGACCGGCGCCAGGTTGCTCACCTGCCGCGTCTTGCTGTCGGTGAAGCCCACCAGGCTCGGGTCATCGGCCGCCAGCGTGATGTTGCCGCCATGCCCGCCGATGACCGCGCTGCCGAACACCGCGCCCGAGGACGCATCGATCGATGAAGTCCTGGCCAGCAGCAGCGCGCCGTCGGAAATCAACGACACGTTGCCGCCGTTGATGAAGGCCGCATCCGCGGTCGCCGCCGGATCGGTGACCAGGTTGGTCCATTCGCCCTGCGTATCGATGCGGCCGCCGGCAGCAAGCGTGATCGTGCCCCGCTGCGTGGTGGAATAGGCGGTGAGCGTGCCCGGCAACGGATTTTCCGTCTCGACCAGAACCGATCCGCTCCGCGCGCTGATGTGGGCGCCGATCTCTACCACAGGGGCAGCGAGCGACAGCGTGCCGCCAGGTGCCAGCGTCAGCGCCCCGGTGATATCGATCGCGCCGAGATTGGCACCGCCCTTTGCCGCACTTCCGACATCGATCACCAGGCTGCCGAGACCGTCCAGCTGCCTGGCGGCAAAATCCGCCGTGCCCGCCAAGGCGGACGCAATCGTGCCGCCGGCGGAAAGGCTTGCCGCCGCCGTCCAGGCCGCCGCGCCGATTTGCACGGTGGTGTCGAATGACGGCAGCGTGACCGACCCGGGATAGGGGGTATCGGCGAGCACGAGGCCGCCCGCGAGCGGCGCCACATCCTGGTTGATCGACGCCGGATCGGTGCCGGACGCGACAGTGTCATGCGACACATTTTGCAACGGCCCGGTCTGCACGCCCGCATTGAGCGTGCCCTCGAACAGCGCCGTGGGCGTGATCAACGTCAGCGTGCCGGCGTCGCGCCCCTGGATATAGCCCGGCTCCTCTATGCTTTCAGGCGTGAGAAGCGGGCTGGAATAGGTATCCGTGACGTGCCAGCGCGTGTGATCGACGGTGAACCCGTCATACACCCCGCTATAAAGCAAGTTCGCTGGCGCCGTGTTGGCGTTATATAGCACGCCGCCCGGCCCGATCAGGTAGCTTTGCGGGATGGCGCCACCCTGGTACTGGATCGTGCCGCCGGCGATGTTCACCGTAGAGCCAGCCTGTGCCACCACCGCGTCGCTCTGCAGCGACACATAGCCGCCGGTGGCCGACCATTCCTCGATGCTGTGCTCGACCTGCGATAATTGGCCGCTGACCTCGATCAGCCCGCCCGCCGTGTAATCGCGCGCCTCGCCATAGCTCGTGCTCGGCGCGACATAGATCAGCTCGCGGGTATCCAGCGTGAGGTTGAGATCGGCCAGCGCCCCGGTATCGCGATTGACCGGTGCATCGCGCAGCTGAAAGCCCTGCACATTCACCTGCACCGTATTGGCGGACATCGGCAGGATGACGTCGTTCAACCCCGAAACATCGATCTCTGCGCCGCTGGCGACGAAGATCTGGCCTTTCGTTTGCACCTGGCCGTGGCCGGTTACCGTCGGCGACACGGCGCTCACCGCGACCTGGCCGGAATTGGCGAGCGTGATCGACCCGTCCTCGAAATCGACCGTGCCGCCGGTGGTGATTTCGATGCGCGAGCGGTCCGGCCGGTCGGTGAGGCCGGCCTGGTCCGCCAGAAGGGTCTTGCCGCCATAGGCCTCTTGCGGCGTGTCGTCGCGTTGCGAGAGATCGGCGGTAAGGCTGTTCGGATCGGGCGCGATATAAGTGAGGCTGCCAGGTGCCAGCGTCACCGAGGATTTGGGGTCGGTGGTGTCGGTCAGAAGATGGATGGTGCCGCGTCGGCTCACCGATGTCGTACTGTAGAGTATGCCCGCCTGCAGAACCGTCTCGCCCGCCAGCGTGATGTCGCCGGTGGTCGCCGAGATGAAGCCGGTGTTGGTGGCGCTCCCCACGCCGGATGCGTCGATTTCCGTGCCGAGCACGGTCGAGCACGCGCTGTGGGTGGCGCACACGCCCGGCGTGACGGTGGAATTGGCGGGCACGCTATAGCCGGTTTGCAGCGTGAAGATGCTGCCGCCGCCGAGCACGGTTTGCCCCGCGGGGGTTTCGATGGTGCCGGCATTGTCCACCGCGGCCGCGAGCAGGATCACCGAGCCGCCACCATCGGAGGCATTTTCCGGTGCGGGCGTGGTGATGCTGGCGCCCGGCTCCACGATCACCGAACTGCCGGCGGCCACCGCCGGCGATTTCGGGCTGCCATAGACCCCGTAGATGCCGGTGCTCAGAAACTGCTGGTTGCTCAGTGAAATCGCGCCCGCGACCAGCGAATGCAGATTTACCTGCGCGCCATCGCCGAACAGCACGCCGTACGGGTTCAGCACCAGCACCTGCCCGGGCGCGGTGATCGCCCCAAAAATCATGCTGGGCGCGATGTTCGGGCCGTCGATCCGGTTCAGCACCGTCCAACTGCCGGCGGCCGCACCGCCGGCGCTCTGGTTGAACGTCAGATGCGTGTGGCTGCCGACATTGAAACTGGTCCAGTTCAGCACCGCCTGCGATGCGGTTTGGTTGATGGTGACGTCGGTCGTGCCGCCCTCTGTGGTTTGCGTCACCGGCGCGGTGCCGCTCACGCCGATCCACACGCCGGACCCGGGCCGGTTGTAGCCGGCTTCGGGCTGCAGCCCGCCGGCGCCCAGCCCGTTCGGCACCGTATTGGCTTGCGCGGCGGCCTTGCCCGCTTGCGCCGCCAGCGCCTGCTGGAGCGAGGCAAACCGCTTGACCGCCGCTTGAAGGTTGGCCACCCCGATCGCCGCCTGCTGCCCGGCCGCGATCGCGGCCGTGTTGCCGGTGGTGCGGCCTGCCGCGGCACTGGCGCCGGCCAGCGCCTGCTGCAGGTTGAGGTAGGCGCCGCCCGCCATGGCATGGGGCACCGCGGCGCCGCCCGCCAGCAGGGCGGCGAGGCTCGCCCGGCCCAGCAATTGGGCGCGCAGGCTATGCGACGGGCGGGGAGTCGCAGGTGCGTTTGCGGCGGGGAACGGTTGGGTCATCGAATTGTCCCCTGCTGGCCACCCGTCCTATCAGGTGACGAGTTGGGTGGCGGTTACCATGCAGCTTTCGCGGCAGCAAATATTCCTTTATCCAGCTGGGAAGTTTTTGAATTGAAGACAGGAATGTGACGCTTTGATGACAATTTTTCACCTCTCGAATTTTGCTCCCTCGCCAGGATTTTAGGGTGGCTGCACCAAATCCGAACCTGAAACAGAGTGCCGAGGCCGCCTATTGGAGGGGGCGCGCCTGCCTTGAATCGGGTGATTGGGCGGGCGCGGTTTCGTCGCTCACCCAAGGCATCAAGCGCGCACCCAAGCAGGCGCCCTTCTACCGTGCCCGCGGCCTGGCCCTGGCACGGCTCGACCGGTTTTCCGAGGCGATCCGCGACTGCCAGACCGCCATAAAACTGATGCCGGCCATGGCGCTCGCCCATTCCGATCTGGGCGTCTGCCTGCTGAAAAGCAACCGCGCCCGCGAGGCCATTGCACCCCTGGAAATGGCGCTGCGGCTGGAACCCACGCTCGAGCAGGCGCGCACCTGCCTGGGCCTCGCTTTTGCCCATGCCGGGATGCCGGACCGCGCGCTCGCCATCCTCGACGGCGCGGTGAAGGACGATCCGGACCCGGAAATCCAGTCCGCCCGCGCCTGGGCGATGCTGGGCCAGGGCCGGGTGGCGGACTCCATCGCCACGCTGGAACGGCTGCTCGCACGGGTGCCAGGCCATGCGATCGCCCATTACAACCTGCTCTTCAGCCTGCAGCACAAGCCGGGGATCACCGCGCGCGAGCTGCTGGTCGCGCATCAAAGATTTGCGCGGGACTGTTTTCCGGGGCTGCCACTGGCCATGCCGAAGCGCGCATTGAAGCCAGGCGAAAAACCGCGGCTTGGCGTGGTCTCCGGCGATCTGCGGCATCATGCCGCCACCCATCTGACGTTACGCGCCTTCGAGGGCCTTGCAAAACTCGGTTTTTCGGTCACGGCTTTTGCCAACCAGTCGGAAACCGACGATTTCACGGCACGCTGGAAAAAACTCTGCCGTGCCTTCCACACCGTCGATGAGATGAACGACGATGACCTTACGGCGCTGATCCGGCGCGAGCGGATCGACATGCTGTTCGATCTCTCCGGCTTCACCGCGCGCCACCGCATCCCGGTGTTCGCCCGCCGCGTCGCCCCCGTGCAGATCACCTGGGCCGGTTATACCGGCACACTCGGCCTGCCCACCATGGATGCGCTGATCGCCGACCCGCGCGAAGTGCCGGAAGGCGAAGACCCTCACTACGCCGAGCACGTGATCCGCCTGCCCGATGCCTATGTGTGCTACATCCCGCCCGCCCGCGCCCCCGATCCCGGCGCACCGGCCTCGGCCGCAGGCGCGCCGCCCACCTTCGGCTGCTTCCAGCGCCCGGCAAAACTGAATGCCGATCTCTTCCGCCTCTGGGCCGAGATTTTGCGCCAAACCCCAGGCGCCCGCTTCATGCTGCGCTACAGCTCCTATGCCGAAACCGAGACAAGGCGCGCCGTCACCGAACAGGCGAAAGGCGCCGGCCTGGATCCCGCCGCCCTGGTCTTTCAGCCGGGCGGCTCCTCGGAAACCATGCTGGAGGGCTATGCACATATCGACGTGGCGCTCGACACGCGCCCCTATTCCGGCGGTGTCACCACGCTGGAAGCGCTCTGGATGGGCGTGCCGGTGATCACCTGGCCCGCCCCCAGTTTTGCTGGGCGCCACAGCGCTTCCCACCTTTACGCGATAGGCGTGCCGGAGCTGATCGTGGCTTCAGCCGAAGATTATGTGCAGCGCGCGGTGACGATGGCACGCGACGCCGAAGCACTGGCCCGGTATAGATCCACCCTCCGCGCCCGCATGCTCGCAAGCCCGCTCTGCGACCAGGATGCATTTTCCCAAAACCTGGCCGACAGACTTGAGAAATTTTGGGACAGCGCAGAACCATAGGGGGGGCTTCAGCCCACTATCGTAATGATCAACGCGTTCAAAATGGCAGGTCGTGTCATGGATAGTTGATGCGCCGCCAAGCGGCGGCACATCCTATATCTTACGCCGCCTTCGCCATCCCGCGCAGCACATACTGCAAGATCCCGCCGTGCTTGTAGTAATTCACTTCGTCCAGCGTATCCACACGGCACACCACCCGAAGCTCCTTCGTGGTGCCGTCCGCCAGGTGGATGCGCAAGGCCAGATCCATGCGCGGACGTAGCGCCTCCAGACCCACGATATCGATCGTTTCGTCGCCTCTCAGGCCCAGCGATTGGCGGGTGACGCCGTCGGGGAGCAACAGAGGCAGCACGCCCATGCCGACAAGGTTCGAGCGGTGGATACGCTCAAAACTTTCGGCGATCACCGCCTTGATCCCGAGCAGCATGGTGCCTTTTGCGGCCCAGTCGCGCGAGCTGCCCATGCCGTATTCCTTGCCGCCGAACACCACCAGCGGCACGCCTTCCTTCTTGTAAAGCATGGCCGCATCATAGATCGGCATCGTTTCGCCGCCCGGATAATGCCGTGTGTCGCCGCCTTCGCCCAACACCATCTCGTTGCGGATACGGATATTCGCGAACGTTCCGCGCATCATCACCTCATGGTTGCCGCGCCGGCTGCCATAGGAATTGAAATCCCGTTGCAGCACCTGGTGCTCCCCCAGATACTCGCCGGCGGGGGACGATTTCTTGATGCTTCCGGCGGGGCTGATATGGTCGGTGGTGATATTGTCGCCAAACAGCCCAAGGATGCGTGCGCCCAAAATATCGCCGCGCGGCGCCGGCTCCATGGTGATCCCCTCGAAATAGGGCGGGTTCTTCACGTAGGTGGAGCCATCGTTCCAGCGATAGGTTTCGCTGCCGGTCTCGACCTTCAGCGCCTGCCATTCCTTGGTGCCCTGGGTCACCACGCCGTAGCGTTTCAAAAATTGCGGCCGCGTGACACTTGAGGCGACGAGCCCTTCGATTTCCGCGTTACTGGGCCACACATCGCGCAAAAATACCGGCTTGCCGTCGCCGCCGGTGCCGAGCGGTTCCGTGGTGATATCACGCCGCATAGTGCCCAGCAGCGCATAAGCCACCACCAAAGGCGGGCTCGCCAGGTAGTTTGCCCGCACATTGGCATGCACCCTGCCCTCAAAGTTGCGGTTGCCGGAGAGCACGCTCACGGCAATCAGCTTGTTGCCTTCGATGGTATCGACGATCGCCTCGTCCAGCGGCCCCGAATTGCCGATGCAGGTCGTGCAGCCATAGCCGGTGGTCTGGAAGCCCAGCGCATCGAGGTCCGCCGACAGCCCGGATTTGTCCAGATACTCGGTCACCACCTGGCTGCCCGGCGCGAGGCTCGTTTTCACCCAGGGTTTTGGGTGCAGCCCCAGCGCGCGTGCCTTGCGCGCCACCAGCCCGGCCGCGACAAGCACATAGGGGTTGGAGGTATTCGTGCAGCTGGTGATCGCCGCGATCACCACATCGCCGTGCCCGAGATCGTAATTCTTGCCGGAGACAGGCAGGCGGGCCCCAATCGCGCCCTCGGCCACCCCCTGGTTCTTCACCAGATCCGTCGTGAATGCGGAAGATGCATCCGACAGCGACACCCGGTCCTGCGGCCGCTTCGGCCCAGCCAGGCTAGGTACCACGGTCGACAGGTCGAGCTCCACGATATCGGTGAAGACCGGGTCGGGCGTGTTTGCCTCGCGGAACATCCCCTGTGCCTGCAAGTAAGCTTTCACTAGCTCGATCCGCACTTCGTCGCGCCCGGTCAGGTGCAAGTAGTCCAGGGTCTTCTGGTCGACGGGGAAGAAGCCGCAGGTGGCCCCGTATTCGGGGGCCATGTTGGCGATGGTCGCCCGGTCGGCGACCGTGAGGTAATCGAGCGCTGGGCCGAAAAATTCCACGAATTTCCCCACTACGCCCTTCTTCCGCAGAATCTGGGTGACCGTCAGTACCATGTCCGTCGCCGTAGCACCCTCTGGCAATTGCCCGGTCAGCCTGAAACCCACCACGTCGGGGATTAGCATCGCGATCGGCTGGCCGAGCATGGCGGCTTCGGCCTCGATGCCGCCGACGCCCCAGCCCAGCACGCCGGCGCCGTTCACCATGGTCGTATGGCTATCGGTGCCATAGAGCGTATCGGGGTAGGCAAAGGTCTCGCCGCCTATCTCCGCCGTCCAGACCGCCTGGGCCAGATATTCCAGGTTCACCTGGTGGCAGATGCCCGCGCCCGGCGGCACCACCCGGAAATTCTGGAACGCTTCCTGGCCCCAGCGCAGGAAGGCATAGCGCTCGCCGTTGCGCTCGAACTCGATCTCGACATTTTTCTGCAGCGCGTCCGGCGTGCCGCTGACATCGACCATCACCGAGTGGTCGATCACCAGGTCAACCGGCACCAGCGGGTTCACCTTCTGCGGGTCGCCGTTCAGCTTGGTGATGCCGTCGCGCATCGCCGCCAGATCGACCACGGCCGGCACGCCAGTAAAATCCTGCATCAGGATGCGGGCCGGCTTGAAGGGCACCTCCTCGGTGCTGCGCCCCTGTGTCATCCAGGCCGCGATCTTCTTCGCATCCTCCACCGAATAGCTTTGGCCATCCTCAAACCGCAGCACGTTCTCCAGCAGCACTTTCAGGCTCACCGGCAGGCGGCTCACATCGCCGAGCACCGCTTCGGCCGCCGGAATGGAGAAATAGTGGAACATCTTGCCCCGCACGGTGAGGGTGCGGCGTGTGCCAAGACTGTCATGGCCGATCTGTTTCATCGTGCGCGTCCTGATGCTGCGTTGCACCCAGCGTTATACGCCTGGTCCCACGCCTCACAACCCGGGATATGACGTGCCAGGCGCGCCTATGGTATGGCGTGTGAACAACCTGGCCGGGCTGGGCGGCACATCGCTGGGCGGCACATCCGTTTGGCCGCGGCGCCGTTATATGCGTGGGCTGCTTGCGGAAAGCTGGCTTGTCGTTTAGCGGCAGGGTTGGATCGGTGCACGGTGCCGGGCCGGGAGAGATATGCACAGGTACGGTATCGAAGAGGAGACCTGGTTCGAGGCAGCCAGGACTGGCCTTGAGCGGCGCGGCTTCAAGCTGCGCATCCAACCGCGCTCCATCATCATCGACAAGGAGGCGCGCCTGCCCCGGATCGTAGGATCCGCGCGCGAGTTCATGGAATTCGCGGAGAAGCAAGGCCTGCGCATCGACCCGGCCGCGCTCGCCGCGGCCGACCGATACGGCGATAGTCGGTCCGACCTCAATGGGCGCGCCAGCGCGTCGCCGTTCGAAACCCCGCCGGCCGACTACGTGATGCCGCAGCAGCGGCGTTTCGAAACCGGCGCGGTTGTCGAGGCGCGGCGGCCAGAGGTGAATGTTGTCGAAACCCGGCTCGTTCAGCTGCGCGAGGAGCAGGATCGGCAGCAGATCGAGCGGCGCGTTGCTCTGCTGGTGGCTCAGGAAAAGGCCGAGCTGGAGCAGCGCACCAACGCGCTGGAGGAGCGGTGCCGCGCCCTGGAGGCCGAGCAGAAGCGCCTCAGCCGCCTGGTCGTAGAGGCGGAAAAGCAGCGCGACCTCTACCAGCTATCGGCCGCCGCGGCGGAGGACCGTCTGCGCGAAATCCAGGCGGACAACGACGCGGCGCCGGTAGTGAAGGGCGCGGACAAACGCTTCGACCAGCTTCGCCGCTTTCTGGCGCGCGAACTTCACCCCGATCTGGCCCGCCCGGACACGCCGGAGCGCGCGGTGCGGGAGGCATTGTTCAAGCGCGTCTGGGCCAAGATCGAACAGCTTCAGTGAAGCGTGCAAGCCCTGGCCCGCATCGCCGGTACCCAGAAACCGGCGCAGACAGTAAAGTCTTTTGGTTCTTTTCTTCAGGAAAGAACGTCTTGCTTCCTTCCGCCATCAAATGCCGCCCGCCCGCCTGCTAGCCCAATCGGTCAGCGTCTTCCGCGGCGAGCGCCTGGTGCTGGACCGTATCGGCCTTGCGGTCCCCGCGGGCGGCGCCCTGCTGCTGCTCGGGCCCAACGGCTCCGGCAAATCCACGCTTCTGCGCGCCGCGGCCGGCCTGAAGCGTCTCGATGGCGGCCGCTTCCTGTTCGACGGCACCGACGATTTTCTCGGCCAGGTTGCCTATCTCGGTCACCAGGATGGCATCAAGCCGGGCCTCTCGGCCACCGAGAACCTTAGCTTCGCGGCCCGCATCTCCGGCCGCCCGATCGGCCCCGCGCTGCTCGCCCTAGGCTTGGCACCGCTCGCCGACCTCCCGGCCCGGATGCTGTCGGCCGGCCAAAAACGCCGCCTAGCGCTCGCCCGCCTCAGCGTATCCGGTGCCCCGCTCTGGCTGCTGGACGAACCGACGCTGGGCGTGGACGCTGCCACGGTTGCCGCCTTCGGCGGCATCCTGGCCGCCCATCGCGAGTCGGGCGGACTGGTTCTGGCGGCGACCCACCTGCCGCTACCGCTGCCGGACGCGGTCGAACTGCGCCTGGGATGAGGGTTTTTTCCGCCCTGCTGGCCCGCGAATTGCGCCTCGCCGCGCGTCATGGCGGCGACACTTTTGGGGCCCTGCTGTTCTTTTTCGTCGCCGGCGCGCTGTTTCCGCTGGCCATCGGCCCGTCGCCGGCGGTGCTCGCCAATCTGGCCCCGGGCATCGTGTGGGTATGTGCCCTGCTCTCCGCGCTGCTGCCGCTCGACCGGTTGTTCGGCGCCGATTTCGAGGACGGATCGCTGGACCAGCTGCTGCTGAGCGGGCTGCCCGCCAGCCTCGTGGCCCTGGCCAAGGCGCTATCGCACTGGTTGGTCACCGGCCTGCCGCTGCTGCTCGCCGCCGTGCCTCTGTCGATCATGTTGCGGCTGCCAAGCGCGGCCCTGCCTGCGCTGCTGGCAGGGCTGTTGATGGGCACGGCCGTGCTTTCGCTGCTGGGCACCGCTTGTGCCGCGATCGTGCTCGGGGCGCGGCGCGGCGGGGTGCTGCTTCCGGTGCTGATCTTGCCGCTGACCACGCCGGTGCTAATTTTTGGGGCGGCCGCCGTGGCAGGCGAGCCACGCGCCAACCTGCTCCTGCTCGGTGCCTATCTCGCCGCCTGCCTGCCGCTATGCCCCGTTGCCGCGGGCGCCGCGTTGCGCGGGGCGTTGGATTGACCTGGACCTCATGACTCGATCGCCGCCGAAAGCCGGCGAATTTTAAAATCGTGGCAAGGCTTGCCGACTAGTTTTGTGGCATCACCCAGCCAGGGCCGTATGGACACCACGCATCGTTTAGGGGTCGCCTTGCCCTCCGGCCTGATGGAGGCGGCGCTCGATAGCACGCCGGTCGGCCTCGTCGTGCTCGATGCGCAGGGCGTGACACAGCATGTAAACCGGCGCGCCGCCAAATTGCTGGGCCTGGTGCGGCAAGGTGCGGGAAAGCCGTTCACGCGCCTTCTTGGCAATTGCCGTGCGCTCGATACCGAGTCGCGCCGCAACCTGGCCGCCGCGATCGAACGGCAAGACATGGCCGATCCCAACGAAATGCTGCTCTCGATCAACGCGGCAGGTGAGCGGCGCACCATCACCATCGATATTCGCCGCGCCGCCCGCCTCGGCTGGGTTCTCAGCCTCGAGGACGTGACGCAGACCCGCAAGACCCAGGATTGGCTGCTCGAACATGTTTCCAGCGATCCCGTGACCGGTTTGTGGAACCGGCAGCACTTCATGCTCATGCTGCAGGATTTTCTGGGGGAATCGGAGGGTGCGCCGGAGGGACCGGCGGTGCTGTTGGTCAACCTAGACCGCTTCAAGCTCGTTAACGATACGCTCGGCACCTTCGCGGGCGACATGCTGCTGCGGATGGTCGGCGATCGCCTCGCCGCTACCCTACGCGAGGAGGACATGCTGGCGCGATCTGCGGGCAATGAATACGCGCTCGCCTACGCCCAACCCGGGAGCCGCACCGAAATCGCCGCACGCGCCGCCTGTCTGCTGGAGAAACTGTCCCACCCCTACGAGGTTGACGGGCAGCACATCACGCTGGAGGCGAAGGTCGGCGTGGCACAGGCCCCCGCCGACGGCACCAGGGCCGAAACCTTGCTCGCCCATGCCGGCCTCGCCTTGCGCGCGGTGGACATTGCCTCCCCGCGCCGCATCCGGTTCTTCGATGCCGAACTGACCGCCCGGGCCCTACGCCGCCGCGGCCTGGAAGCCGATCTGCGCATGGCGCTGGATCGCGGCGAATTCGCACTCCATTACCAAGCCCAGGTCGATGTCCACCGTGAGTGCGTGACGGGGCTGGAGGCGCTGATCCGCTGGCACAGCCCCGCGCGCGGTATGGTCGGGCCAAACGAGTTCATCCCCCTGGCCGAGGAAACCGGCCTCATCCGCGAGATCGGCGACTGGGTGCTGCGGGAGGCCTGCAGCGAGGCCGCCGGCTGGCCTGATGAAGTGACGGTGGCGGTGAATGCCTCCCCGCTTCAGTTCGAGGCCGGCGATTTCGCCGAATCGGTCGCCCGCGCCCTGGCCTCGACCGGCCTGCCCGCGCGCCGGCTGGAAATCGAAATCACCGAAAGTCTGCTGCTGCACGATACCGGAACCGTTTTGGAGACCCTCGCCGCGTTGCATGCGCTCGGCGTTCGACTGGTGCTCGACGATTTTGGCACCGGCTATGCCTCGCTCAGCCAGCTCAGCCGCTTCCGCTTCGACAAGATCAAGATCGACCGGTCTTTCGTGAGCCCCCCCGATGCCTCCGCCGAGAATGGCGCCATCGTACGCTCGATCGCGGCACTCGCCCAAAGCCTCGGCATCCCCAGCACGGCCGAGGGGGTCGAGACCCAAATCCAGCTCGACCATATCAAGTCTGTCGGGTGCACCTGCGTGCAGGGCTATTATCTGAGCCGCCCCGTGCCCGCGAGCGCCGTGAATGATGTTCTGGCCCGTCTGCACCATCCTCCGCAGGCCGCGGCGTAGGCGTGCCGAACCGGGCGGGGTAGCGGCTCAGCCGCCAATTCCCTAAGCCGGGTACGCTCGTTCTAAACGCTAGGATCGGACTTTGTGAAAGCCTCCACCCTCATCCTGCTGCTCGCCGGTGGCGCGCTGCTTGGCGCCGGAAATTTCATCTATCCCTACCTCGCGGCGCCGGATCACCTGCTGGCCTACACACTGATCGCCAGCCTGCCGCTCTCGGCGGCGATGGCGATGATCGCCACCCATGCCGGTTTACAGGCTCTGCCGATTCGCAGCTTGGTGGCCATCATCCTGCCGGCGACGCTGCTGCTGGAATGGGCGGCCGAAAGCTGGTGGCCGAACTCGGCCGATGAATATGGCTACACATTTCTGGCGCGCACCTTGCTGCATGGGCGGTTGTGGAATCCGTCACCACCGGTACCGCTGATCTTCGAATTCGCCTGGACATTTTCGCGCGACCACAAATGGATATCGCAATATCCGCCGGCCTGGTCCGCCCGGCTGGCGCCGTTTCTTCCCCCCGGCATCGCCTGGCTGCTCAACCCGCTGCTGAACCTGTTTCTCGGCGTGCTGACCTGGCGCACGCTGCAGCTCATGCGCGTGCCTCGCCAGATCGCCGCCGCGACCCTGTTTCTGCTGATGTTCGCGCCCTTTACCTTGTTCAACGGCGCTTCGCTGTTCGCCCATACGCTCACTGGCGTGCTGATCATGGGCATCCTGCTGCTGCAGACTCACGACGAAATCCATCCAGCGCTCATCGACAAACTTGGCATCGGCGCGCTGTTCGGCGTGCTGATGATGACGCGCTATGAAGTGTTCGTGCTGGCCGCCGCCGCCTATGTGCTCGACCGGCTGTGGTACCGGCGGGCGGCCTTCCTGCGCGATGCGCTGCCCATGGCGATCGGCGGCCTGCCTATGCTGGCCTCTTTCCTTGCCTACAACCTTGAAATCACAGGCAGGCTGTTCAAGACGCCCTATTCCTGGGTTTCGAGCGGCGCCAAGATCGGCCTCTGGGGCAAGCATGTCGTGCTCCGCGATGCGTTCGCAGATGCCGTGTCGCGCACCCTGCATTGGGCCGGCGAGGCGCTGCTGTTCACCAGCCCGCTGCTGCTCGCACTAATGGCCCTGGCGGTCGCCGCGAAATGGCGGTCGCGCAGGCTGCGCTGGTACGACATCATGTTGCCGGTGTCGGTGATCTTTTTCTTTCTCTACCCGCATACCGGCGGCCACGAATACGGCCCGCGCTACTGGTTCTTCGCCTGGCCCGGCGCCATGCTGGGCCTCGCCACCGGCCTTGCCGCCGAAGGCGAGGCCGGCGCCTGGCTCGCCTTCGGCCGCCGCCGCCTGCATGCGCCGACTCTGGCGGCCGCACATGCCCCCGTGTTTCTCGGCGTTTGCATCGCGATGGCTGCCTTCACCCATCTCTATATTGATCAGCGGCGCGCGGTGTATCAGGCCTTACCCTCGCAAACGCCCGCGCTCGTGCTGATCCCGTCACGCAAGCTGATGCTGACCCCCCTGCAAGCCGAGCCCATCACCGCGCATAGCGCCGATTTCTGCCGCAACGGCGTCGATCTCGATAAGGGTGTGCTATACGCCCGCGCCGATGAGGCGTTCCAACACCAGCCTCAGTTCACCACATACGCCTGCCTCCTGCCTGGCAAGCACATCTACCTCTGGCGTGCGCCAGGCGTGCTCGATCCGGTCGCCTGCACGCCCTAGTGTCGCGCCCCGAAATTCGCCGTTCTTCACGGCAGGCGCAGGGGACAAGCTAGCCACTTATGACAAAAAGCGAGTGTCCGACCGTATTTCAATCCAACGAACTTCGGAATCGGGACACCAGGATGCGCTTTAGCGCATCGCCTCACCGGGCGACCCGGTCCCATCTTTCTAACCAGGCCCGCCCATGCTAACGCCCAGGACCATGGATCCGACCGCCGCTCCGCCTGGATTTCGCCTCGACAAGGACGCGATGGGCACCCTGCCCGTTCCCGCCGACCGGCTTTGGGGCGCGCAGACTCAGCGCTCAATCCAGAATTTCCCCATCGGGGTCGATCGCTTCCGCTTCACCCGCCCGGTGATCCGCGCGATGGGGCTGCTCAAGAAGGCGGCGGCGCTGGCCAATGGCGAGCTGGGCGAGCTGCCGGCCGACAAGGTCAACCTGATCATCCGGGCCGCCGGCGAAGTGATCGATGGCGATTTGGATGCCGAATTCCCCCTTGTGGTGTTCCAGACCGGCTCCGGCACGCAAACCAACATGAACGCCAACGAGGTGATCGCCAACCGGGCCATCCAGCTGGCCGGCGGCAAGATCGGCTCGAAAACGCCCATCCACCCTAATGACGACGTAAACCACAGCCAGTCGTCCAACGATACGTTTCCCACCGCCATGCATGTGGCCGCGGTGGAGCAGATCGAGCACCGGCTGCTGCCCGCCGTGGCCCTTCTGCGTGCCACGCTGGCGGCCAAGGCGGAGGCGTTCGCCGATGTGGTGATGATCGGCCGCACCCATTTGCAGGACGCTACACCGGTGACGCTGGGCCAGGTGATCGGCGGCTGGGTGGCACAGCTGGATGGCGCGGTGGCCAGCGTGTGCGCGGCCCTGCCCGGCCTGCTGGAGCTGGCAATCGGCGGTACCGCCGTTGGCACCGGGCTCAACGCGCATCCGCTGTTCGGCGATCGGGTGGCGCACCACATCGCGGCCGAGACGCGCCTGCCCTTCATCTCCGCGCCGAACAAATTCGCCGCCTTGTCGGCGCATGATGCGATGGTGACCGTCAGCGGCACGCTGCGCACCCTGGCCGGCGCATTGATGAAGATTGCCAACGATGTCCGCTGGTATGCCTGCGGACCGCGCGCCGGGTTTGGCGAAATCCGGATCCCCGAGAACGAGCCCGGGTCCTCCATCATGCCGGGCAAGGTCAACCCGACCCAGTCCGAGGCACTCACAATGGTAGCCGTGCAGGTTTTCGGCAACGACGCGGCAGTGGCATTCGGCGGCAGCCAGGGCAATTTCCAGCTGAACGTGTTCAAGCCGGTGATGCTGCATAATCTGCTGGAGTCGGTGGCATTGCTGGCGGATGGTTGCCTGGCCTTTGACACTGGCTGCGCCCAGGGCATCGAGCCGGATCTGAAACGGATCGACCAGAATGTGCAAAACTCGCTGATGCTCGTGACCGCGCTAAACCCGCATATCGGCTACGAGAAATCGGCGCAGATCGCGCTGAAGGCGCACCGCGAGGAAACCTCCTTGAAAGAAGCGGCTCTGGCGCTGGGGTTTTTGACCGAAAACGATTTCGACGCCTGGGTGAAGCCCGAGGATATGACCCGGCCGCTGGCCCGGTGAAGCATGATCCGGCGAGCCACGGCGTCTGACGCCGCAGCCGTTCGAGACCTGACCCGCGAAGCCTACGCCAAATGGGTGGGCGTCATCGGTCGAGAGCCAAAGCCTATGACAGCCGATTACGATGTGGCCGTGCGCGACCACGCCATCGACCTGCTGCATATCGATGGTCAGCTGACCGCGCTGATCGAGATGCAGCCCGAACGTGACCACCTGCTGATCGTAAATGTCGCGGTGCGACCTGGCTTCCAGGGCCGCGGCTATGGCCGCGCCCTTCTGGCACATGCCGAAGACCTGGCAAGCTCGCTGCGGCTCGCAAAGCTGCGCCTCTACACCAACAGCCGGTTCACGGAAAACCTGCGTCTCTATGGGCGGCTCGGCTACCAGGTGGACCAAGAAGAGCACTTGCCGGGGCTCGGCATCGTCGTTCACATGAGCAAGAACTTTCCCTGACGCCTTCTCCCAAACACCATCTGGCGCAGCTCAGGCGCCAGACCTTATCCACCAATGCCTCTCCGGTTGGCGCCTACCGTCAATTTTGCCTTGACCGAATTAACGCCCATTCACGCAAAAAGCGCTCGTTCATTCGTTCTGGTGAAGTAATATCATCCGGTCAGGCCGGAGGGCGTAGTTATGGACGGGCAAATTCAGGATATCTGGATGATCGTGAAGGAAAGCTGGCGTCCGCGCCCAGGCTGGCGGAGCACGGGTGAACCGACACGAAGTCGGGGCGTGCGTTTGAAAAACCCTGCTCCGCCGGTCGATGCAGGCAAGAACAGCCGCAGTTTCAGCGCGGAAAATGTGGTGGAGCTACGGCCACACGCGCGCGACCACGCCTATGCCGACTGCATTCTAAGTGCCCTTTGCGCGGCCTGCGAGGCTCACGCAGCCGGCAACGACGAGCTTTTGATGGCGCGCATCAGAGAACTCTACCATTTGTATGACGACGAGCACATGGTCGGCTGACGTCAAATCCTCCTACCGCGACGCTTGATGCGACAAGGCAGGGCATTCCCTCTTGCGGCGCCGCCTGGCTGCGATGGCATAAGATCCGGCTATGCCAGGTGGGTTTTGGCTTCGCTTGATAATCGTGGCCGCGTAATCGGCCCAATCTTCGGGGGTAAAGCCGTCCAGATCGTGCACCAGCGACATCGAGCTCATCGCCATTTCGGAATATAACCGCCGCTCGACCGGCTGCACCTGAAGCAGCGGGCGCGATGCGGAAAATCGCACGGGTTCATTCTGGCGGCCAAGGCGGAGATTGGCGAAAATCGGCCCAAACCAGGCATCGGTCTCCACGATGCCTTCGTAGGTCAGCATGCCCTCGGCCGATGCGATATTGGCGGGGGGCCGGACGAGCAGGCTCCAGCCCGGCGCTGTCCGCGCAAAAAATCCGGTCCAAACCTGAACCAGTCCCGGCTCGGGCAAAGCGGTCAGGAAAGGTGGCGAAAAGCCTCGCATGGCGGGCGGAACTGCGGCATCGAATGCGGCGGCATAACCGGGGAATTGCGCGGCATCGAGAACCAGCCAGTCTTTCCGGTCCCCCCAGGTCCATAAAATTCGCCGACCGTCCCAGAGCAGGCTGAAATCCATGGGGGGATAAAGCCACCAGCCGAAAGACGACGCAGCGGCGGAAGCATCGCAATACCGCGTGGCGCGCAGGGGAAGCTGCCCCATCGCATCGCGTGCAGCCCGCGCCGGCTGCGGCGCCGCGTGTAGTAGGCGATAGAGTTTGACGTCCGGATTTGGCGACTCGATCGCCGAAGCTGGGCAGCTGGGCATAGGGCTCTCCGTTTATGAGAAGTTTTGCAAAGGGTGTGACCCGCATCGCCCGCGGGCTATCCGGGCCACACCGCGAGTCTTTGGTATTGAAACTTCTCAAAAGCCCTCAGAGCATCATCCGACCACACGGGATTACACGCCGGATAAAGATGCTCGCCAAAACAAAGAGCTCCAGCATTTTCCGAACGACTCTACTGAACCGACGCGATCGGAGAATGCACTCGTGTCCTGCCCCCGAAGTTCGCCGTTCTTCACGGCGGCCTTAGGGGATAAGCGGAGCCACTGATACTAGAGCATCATCCGACCGCACGGGGTTACCCATCGGATAAAGATGCTTGCCAAAACAAAGAGCTAGAGCATTTTCCAAACGACTGCACTGACCCGACGCGATCAGAAAATGCTCTAGCAGGACCCATCCGGCCAATACCGCATCAGTCCCGGCAGATACTGGAAAATCTCCCAGGTCAGCCAGCATACGTGGATACCGCCCCCCATCCGGACCTTCCCGCCATCCCTCACCTCCGCAGGCACGTCGTGGGCCACGATAATTGTTTTGGCCGGGTGACTTTCCGCCGAAGCTTCGGTCGTCATGCTTTCCGCTCCTACGAGTGTGAGAACAAAAACAAGAACAAGACAAGAACAAAACGTCCTTAACCCAAATGATATCCATGAGGCAAGTGCCTCTTTTCATGCGGCGATTATGTTGCTAATTAGCAACTAAACCAGCGATATCGGTTTGGATGCAGCACCCATCAACCGAAGGGTCCGTCATGTGCCTGGAGCCGATACCTGGCAAAAACACCCTGTGGCCCGTCTGCCCCGGCCCCAGGATACGCCTGTTCGGGCCGATGCGGGCCGAGTGCGCCGACGGTGTCTCGTTTCTTCCCAGAAATATAAGGACCCGGGCGGTTCTGGCGGTGCTTGCTCTGGCCGATGCCAGGCCGGTATCACGCAGCCTGTTGATGACCTTGCTGTGGAGCACGCGCGGGCGCGAACAGGCCCAGGCCTCGCTTCGCCAGAGTGTCCATGAGCTGCGCGGCATTTTGGCGAGCCTCAAGGGAGCTTGCCTCAAATCGGCGGGTAACCGACTGATTTTGCATGCGGAGGACCTTTGGGTAGATGGAAATTTTGTCCAGACACCGCGCTTTACTGCCCCGCATATGCAGGATGTGTTTCGCGGCCCGTTGCTCGGCGACCTATTCGGGCTGTCGGACAGTTTTGACGCGTGGATTCTCGATGAGAGGCGCAGGCTTTCCGGTGGGATCCGGCACAAGCTGGAATCTTTCCTGACAAAGTCGCCGGATCACGCAACGACTGTAAGAATGGCCGAAAAAGTCTTGTCGTTTGATATCTCGCACGCCGCCGCCTGGATGGCCCTGGTGCAAGCCTATCGCGCGCTGGGGGATACTGCCGCGGCCCTCGACGTATATCATCGATACGCGTCGGAGGTTCGCAAGTTTGGGGCTGCGCCAGGCCTTGATCTGAACACGCTTCTTGCAGAGTGCTTGACGAAGCAAGCAACAGATGGAAACTCGGCGTTGCCGGCCACCAAAGATGCAGTCGATCGGCGCCCGCCACGGGCCCTTCGAAGCAGGCGCGCATTTGCGGTGCCCTGGCGCGCCGCCTACTTGGCCGTGGCGCCCACGCGAGGGATCGGCGGTGCCGCATCCGATTTCGCCGCCTGCATAGACTGGCAGATCATGTCAGCCTTGTGCAAATTCGACGATCTATCTTGTGCTCCAGCCCCCCGCGGAATCAAGGCCGAGATATCGGCTCAGGACCTGGCGACCGAAGGTTTCGATTTTCTGCTCGAGTTATCGGTGGAACACCGGTCGGATCAGGATCATCTGAGCGTGCGTCTACGAGACCTGCATCTGACAGGGGAAGTATTTTGGTCGCAACGGATGTGCCGCAAGGCGTCGCGCGGAAGCCATTTCGATACGGATTTCGCAGCGGTGCTGGCGCCTCAGATCGCAGCCGAAATATTAAAGCAGCAATCCTTCGTCGTGGAGAATTGTCCGGAGTCGGAACTCAATGTCTGCGAGTTGGCGCTGCGGGCCTCCAGATCCGTCGAAAGGCTCGACAGGCAAAGCCTTTTTGCCGCCGACACACTTTTGTCCGGCGCCATGAAGCGCAATCCGCGCCAACCTGCGCTGCTTGCCTGGTCTGCGTACATCCAGTTGCTGCAGCTTGGGCAAGGCTGGGTGTGCGATGGTGATGCCACGCAACGCCGCATCGGGGAGTTGGTCGACACATGCCTTTCATTCAATCCGGACAACGCGTCGATCCTGTCCATCGCGGGGCATGTTCTGGCCTTCACGCAGAACCGCCTGGAGGAGGGCTTGTCGTTGCAGGAGCGGGCATTGTCTAAGAACGGCCAGCTGCCTTCGGCCTGGCTTTTCTCCGGATTGGCGCACACCTATGCCGGTGAGCATACCGAGGCGATCAACAGACTTCAGCGCGCCAAATTGCTCTCGCCTGCCGACCAGCAGGCGTATTTCATCGATATGGGGCTTAGCCTGTCCTACTTGCTCGGTGGCGACATTGAAAACGCACTGCGTGCATCAAAAACCGCAATCCGGCTCAACCCGATTTTCTCATCATCCTTCAAAGTCGGTGTATCGGCCTCAGGCTACCGTGATGCGGGGTCGGGGGAGGGCCTGCTGAAACGCCTTCTGCTTCTCGAACCTGCGCTCACGGTCGATCGTGTATTGTCCAGAAGCCCGCTCACCCGGCGGGCCGATCGGATGCGCCTGTCCGACGGCCTGCGCAAGGCAGGTCTGCCAGCATAGCAAGAGGGTTTGTCCTTCTCTCAAAAAAGGAACGCCCTCATGGCTTCCACTAAAGTCAAAGATACGCGCCGAACATGAAAACAAAAATGAGAAAGAAAATCGCGCTGCCAGCCCAAAAGATCAGCGGCATGCCGAAAATCATGTTCGGCATCGCGCGGAAGGGGAAGCCCGACTGCGCTGCCTTGGCCAAACCGATCATCGGCCCCTGCGCGCCGGTCTCCCGCGGCCCGGCAATCTCCGACTGCAGCGTATCCAGCAGCGCGTCGATGCTGGCCTTCAGCCGCGCCTCCTCGCCGGCATCCGTGTCGGCGTCATAACCGAGCTGGGTCGCATCCTTTGTGCCGCCGGCGATCCGAAAAACCGCCTCTCCGCCCGGCAGCCGCCAGGTCACCCCCTCATCGGGCTCATGCGCTCCCAGATGCGCCTGGTCCGCAACGCCAGGGGGCAGGCTTGCCTTCAAAAATGCAGGGTCGGTCAATGCCGTCCGAACTCGGTCGGCGGGTGCCAGGATGCGGCGGCTGCCGGCAATATGCATGGGTTCGCTCCGTCGGATATAGGGCGGTAACCCTGCGAACCCGCCGGAGGTTGCCTCTTACGCCTTGCGCATGAGGAATAGCGCCTGTTCCCCAAACATGTTCGCAAGCGTCAGGGATCGCCGCCACGGCGATTTGCGGCCGGCTTCGTCGATCGCGAGCCACTGCTCCACCGCGTAGCCCTCCTGGGCACAAAGGGCGCGGAAATCCAGGATGGTGCAGGGGTGGATGTTCGGGGTTTCGTACCAGGCGCGGTTCCAGGTGGGCGTCACCGGCATGCGGCCGGTGCGCAGCAACTGCCAGCGCACCAGCCAATGCCCGAAATTGGGGAAGCTCACCACCGCGCGGGTGCCGATCCGCAGCATCTGGCGCAGCACCTCCTGCGGCCGCTCCACCGCTTGCAGGGTGCGCGTGAGAACCACGTAATCGAACGCCCCATCCGGATACTGCGCAAGGTCGTGATCGGCATCGCCATGCATCACCGGCAGCCCGTGCGCCACCGCGCGCGTCACCTCCGCCATGTCGATTTCCATGCCGCGCGCATCGCACCCACGCGTGCGAAACAGATGCTCGATCAAGCTGCCATCGCCGCTGCCGATATCCAGCACGCGTGAGCCGGGGTGGATCAGGCTCGCAATCAGCTGGAGATCTAGGCGCATGTCGGAAGAGACAGGAAGCAAGCGCCTTCTTTCTTGAAAGAAAGAAGCAAAGACCTTGTATTTTTCACGTGAGGCCGGCGTGTTCGGCGCAACCGCTGAGGAAGCCGGCGATGGTGCGGTGGAAGTCGGGTTCGTCGAGCAGAAAGGCATCATGGCCTTTGTCGCTCTCGATCTCCACAAAGCTTACGTTCGCGGCGGCGCGGTTCAGCGCGCGCGCCACGGCGCGGGATTGCGCCGTGGGAAACAGCCAGTCCGAAGAGAAGGAAACCAGACAAAAGCGTGTTCTCGTGCCGGCGAAGGCGGCAGCGAGATCGCCGTCATGCTCGGCGGCCAGATCGAACCAGTCCATCGCCCGCGTCACGGTCAGGTAGGAATTGGCGTCGAACCGCCGCACAAAACTGCTGCCCTGGTGGCGCAGGTAGCTCTCTACCTCGAAAACCTCGCCGAAAAAACTGTCGGCCTGCTTCCCGCTGCCGGCCCGTGTCTTGCGGCCGAATTTGCGGGTCAGCGCCTCCTCCGAAAGATAGGTGATGTGCGCCATCATGCGTGCCACCGCCAGGCCGCGCGCCGGCGTCTTGTCGTCCGCCCAGTAGCGGCCGCCACAAAAATCCGGGTCGGCGAAAATCGCCTGCCGGCTCACCTCGTTGAAGGCAATGTTTTGCGCCGAATGATGGGCGGCGGCCGCCACCGGCACCGCCGCAAACACTTTTTGCGGGAAGCTCGCCGCCCATTCCAGCACCTGCATGCCCCCCATGGAGCCGCCGATCACCGCGAAAAGCCGATCGATGCCGAGCTGCGCGATCAGCAGGCTCTGCGCGCGCACCATGTCGCGTATAGTGACCGGGGGAAAATCCGTGCCCCAGATCTGCCCGTCCGGCCGGGCGCTGCGCGGCCCGGTGGAGCCCATGCACCCGCCGAGCACATTGCTGCAGATCACGAAAAACCGGCTGGTATCGATCGGCAGGCCCGGCCCCACCAGGCTTGGCCACCAGCCCGGCTTGCCCGTCAGCGGCTGCGCCTCTGCCACATACTGGTCGCCAGTCAGCGCGTGACACACCAGGATGGCGTTTGTCGCCGCGGCATTCAGCGTGCCGTAGGTGCGGTAGGCAAGCGCCACCGGCGCCAGTAGCTGGCCGCATTCCAGCATCAGCCCCTCCGGAAAATGGGCCTGTTGGTGCACAATCTCGGGTAGTGTCGGGGCCGCGTCCATGGAGGCGGCTGAATAGGCGGATGCCGACCCTGCGGCAAGGTTGCGGGCATCGGCAGGTGAAAACCCTGCGCCGTTCGTATATCAGCACCGGCATGACCCTACGCCCGCGCCCCGAACTGCTTGAAATCCACCCCTACACGCCCGGCATCTCGAAAATCGGGGGGGTGCAACGGGTGATCAAACTCTCCTCCAACGAGGGCGCTTTCGGCCCTCCCCCAGGCGTCGCGCAAGCCGTGGCCGCGATCGCCGAAAACTTCCATCGTTACCCGGATGGCGAGGCCATCATCCTGCGCGCCGCCATCGCCGCCCGCTTCGGGCTGGACGCGGACCGCATCGTCTGCGGCGCCGGCTCCGACGACATGATCTTTCTGCTCTGCCACATCTATGGTGGCGCCGGCACCGAGCTGATCATGACCGAGCACGGCTTCTCCATCTTCGAGATCGCCGGCCAGCTCGCCGGCTGCCGCGTGGTCAAGGTGCCGGAACACCAGCGCACCACCGATGTGGATGCCATCCTGGCGGCGGTAACCGAGGCCACCCGCCTGGTGTTCATCGCCAATCCCAACAACCCCACCGGCACCTTCATCCCCACCACCGAAACCGAGCGCCTGCGGCAAAAGCTGCCGCCGGAGGTGGTTCTGGTGCTCGACGGCGCCTATGCCGAGTATGTCGAGCGGCCGGATTACGACCCAGGCACGGCCCTGGTCGAGTCCACGCCCAACACGGTCATGACCCGCACGTTCAGCAAGATTTTCGGGCTCGGCGGCCTGCGCCTCGGCTGGGCCTATTCGCCCGCCGAGATCGTCGACCTGCTGAACCGCGTACGCGCGCCCTTCAACGTATCTCTCGCCGTGCACGAGGCAGGCCTGGCCGCGCTTGCCGCACCCGGCTGGGTCGAAAATTCCCGCGCCCATAATAATGCGGAGCGCGCGCGCATCACCAAGATGCTGCACGATGCCGGCATCGGCATCACCCCGTCCGAGACCAATTTCGTGCTGGCCGACCTGCGCACCCCTGCGCGCGCGGATGCGGCCGATGCCTATCTGCGCCGGCGCGGGCTGATCGTCCGCCGCGTCGGCGGCTATGGCCTGCCGCAATGCCTGCGCGTCACCGTCGGCCTCACCGACGAGAACGATCTGCTGATCGAGGCGCTCACCGCCTTCGCCGCGGCAAATCCGTGACCGAAGCCCCGCTGTTCCGCAGGCTGACCCTGCTCGGCTGCGGGCTGATCGGCGGTTCGATCGCACGCGCTGCAAAAGTCAGAGGCGGCATCGCCGGCGAGATCGTGGCCAATGCCCGGTCGGACGCCTCGCTTGCGCGGATCGCTGAATTGGGCATTGCCGACCGGGTGGAGGCCGATCCGGCGGCGGCGGTGCGCGGCGCCGATTGCGTGATTCTTTGCGCGCCCGTAGGGGTTTATGCGTCCTTGGCCGCCGCCATCGCGCCCCATCTGGGACCAGGCGCCATCCTTTCAGATGTCGGATCGACCAAGCAATCCGTGCTGCGCGATGTCGGGCCCTTCGTGCCGGAGGGCGTGCATTTCGTGCCCGCCCACCCGCTGGCCGGCACCGAACATTCCGGGCCCGATGCCGGTTTCGCCACCCTGTTCGAGGGGCGCTGGTGCCTTCTCACTCCGCCGCCGGGCACCGATGCCGGCAGCGTCGCCCGCGTGGCCGAGTTGTGGAAACGCATGGGATCGATGGTGTCGGTCATGGAGCCGGCGCATCATGATCGCGTTCTGGCGATCGTGAGCCACCTGCCGCATCTGATCGCCTTCACCATCTGCGGTACGGCCGACGATCTGGCCGACGAAACGCGCCAGCAAGTGCTGCAATTCGCCGCCAGCGGCTTTCGTGATTTCACCCGCATCGCGGCCTCCGATCCGGAAATGTGGCGCGATGTATTCCTGAACAACCGCGAGGCGCTGCTGGAAATGCTCGCGCGCTTCACCGAAGACGCGCAGGCGATGGCGCGTGCGGTGCGCTGGGGCGATGTCGCCTATATCGAAGACAAGATCGGGCGCGGCCGCAAAATCCGGCGCTCCCTGATCGAGATCAACCAGGCATAGCGAAACCTAGTGTCCTGCCCCCGAAGTTCGCCGTTTTTCACGGCGGGCGTAGGGGATGGGCAGGCCACTGACAATACAGAGCTAGTGTCCCGATTCCGACCGTGTTTCAATCCAACGAACTTCGGAATCGGAACACTAGGGTGGGCTTTCGCCCACCATCGCAACGTTCAACGCGCGCAATTCTGTCAGCCCACCAAGGATGTTTCCATATGGCAATCCTCCCCGTCACCCCAAACGCCATATGAGCGCAGCACCACTCCACGCCCTCTGCGTGCGCGACCTGCTCGCCGGCTATGCCGGTCGCGCCTTCACCCCAAGCGACGTCATCCACTCCCTGATCGAACATGTCACCCAATGCGAGGCCGCGCTTGGCGCCCTCTACGCATTCGATCCGGAGGGGGCCCGGCGAAGCGCTGTGGAATCGACGCGTCGCTGGGCGTCCGGCGCGCCGCACGGCAAGCTCGACGGTGTTCCCGCCACCATCAAAGACCTGATTACCACACGTGGCACCCCCACGCCGCTCGGCACCGCGGCGACCGAGCTTGTGCCGGCCTCGGATGACGCGCCGCCGGCGGCCCGGCTGCGCGAGGCGGGCGCCATCCTGTTCGCCAAGACCACCATGCCCGATTACGGCATGTTGTCGTCCGGCCTCTCGAGCTTTCATCCGCTCACGCGCAATCCCTGGGATCTGCGGCACAACCCCGGCGGATCGAGTTCCGGCGCAGGGGCGGCCGCGGCGGCGCTCTATGGGCCGATGCATGTCGGCACCGATATCGGCGGCTCGATCCGGCTGCCGGCTGCCTGGTGCGGGCTGGTGGGGTTCAAGCCAAGCCTCGGCCGCGTGCCGATCGATCCCTATTATACCGCCCGCTGCGCCGGCCCGATGACGCGCACGGTGGACGATGCCGCCTTCATGATGGAGGTGCTGGCACAGCCCGACGCGCGCGACGCCACCAGCCTGCCGCCCTTGCCGGTGAACTGGCATGCGCGGATCGAAAGCGTAGGCCGCCTGCGCATTGGGCTGATGATGGAGGCCGGTTGCGGCCTGCCCGTCGATCCGCAGGTGGCTGTCGCGGTGAATGCAGCTGCGCGCATTTTCGCCGCCGCGGGTGCCGAGATCATCGCGGTGCCAGGCGTGCTGTCGCGCGAAATCCTCGATGGGATCGACATTTTTTGGCGCACCCGAAGCTGGGACGAGATTGCGAGGCTGCCCGATTCGCGCCGGCGCAAGGTGCTGCCTTATATCCTGGATTGGGCGCGTGAAGGTGAAAAGGCCACGGGCCGCGAGGTGGTGGCGGGTTTCAATCGCAGCTTTGAACTGCGCCGCCTTTGCGCAGCGCTCTTCCAGCAGGTCGATGTCGTGCTGTCACCGGTATCGCCGATACTGTCCTTCCCCGCCGACTGGGCGTCGCCGTTGAACGACCCCGCCCGTCCATTCGAACACATCGCCTTCACGCTCCCCTGGAATTTTGCCGAGCAGCCGGCGATTGCGATCAATTGCGGCTTCACCAGCAAAGGCTTGCCGATTGGCCTGCAGATCGTAACCCCGCGCTTCGCCGACGAGCAGGCCCTGGCCTTCGCCCGATGGTATGAGGAACGCCGTGGCCCCATAAGCCATTGGCCCATGAAATTTCGTTTGGACCCGGGCCATGAATAAAAGTCTCTCGCTGTTTTTCTTTTGAAAAGCAGTGCTTACTTGCCTCAAACATCGTCCGGCGAAATAATTTTTACCGCCTCCGCACACCGCTCATGCAGCGCGGCCTCCGCCTCCAGACTTTTGGGAAACCGCGACCGCCGTGCCTGCACCAGCGTTTGCTTGGCCTTGCTCGCGTGCCAGAGGCTGACCGCGAGAATGGCCGCCTCCCAGCCGCGGCGGAACTCCGGCCCGTCGTCTGCCCCATCGTTCAAATCCCGCCCTCCGTTCATTCTGCAACACACGCCATAGCCTGGGCCGGCAGGGCGGCCCCCGCGCAGTGAGGTTTGGCCAAATATAAACCAGATCGCCGACCAGATGGGCGATACCAGGTGATTCTCTTTCAGGCGACCCAGCCGGTGGAGGTGCATCCGCCCTGCCTCGCGCCCGGTCATGACGGCGATGCCGCCGCCTTCCGTGCCGCCCCAGAGCCGCCCTTGCCGGTCCGTCAGCAGGGTGGAAATCATGCCCTCGGGCAACGCGCCCGGATCGGCAGGATCCTCCGCCAAGGTTTGCACGGAATGCGTGAGCAGATCGACCAGGTTCCGGAATCACGCCCCACCCATAATCCACCCACGCCGTCATCGATGATGGCGTGAACATCATCGTTGGGGAAAGTCCTGGCATCCGGAACCAGAACGAACTGGTTTCGGGCGCGATCGAAGCGTGCCAGTTCGCCAGCTGAGCTGTCCGCCCAGGTTTCGCCTTGCCGGTCGGTATGCAATACGAAAACCTGATCGGCCCCGCATGACTGGAGGGCAGCGAATTATTTGTCGCAGGCGATACGATGCTGCATGGCGCCCTGAATGATCACACCGTGCACGTGGCAGGTCGATGGCCACCACAGGCCGGTGCGGACGGCATGATATCCGTATTTCAGACATCGCAACCAAGCCGGTCGCCCATAGCGTGCACGGCGGTAAGTTCGTGCTCCTATATGGAAGTGGCCGAAATATCGATGCGCCCCGCTCGCGAACACCGGCTGGTTTTTGGCGTCTTATGTGCCCTGGCCGCGCTCGCGGTATTCGCCCGGCCCATGCCGGCGGGGGCGGCCGGCGGCGGGCGCGGCAAATTGCTTTTCCTGCGCTGCGCCTCCTGCCATGATATTTCTGCCGGGCCCTCGGCCAAACTCGGGCCGAATTTGCGCGGCGTCTATGGCCGCCCCTCCGGCAGCCTGCCTGGCTACCCATACTCCACGGCGATGCTGCAAGCCCATCTGGTTTGGAATGCCCAAACACTCGATCGCTGGCTGACCAAACCAACATCCCTCGTGCCGGGTACGGCGATGGCTTTCACGGGGCTGCCCATCGCGGCGGATCGTCAGAGTGTTATTGCCTATCTTCGCGATCCCGGGCAGTGAGCGAAGCTGGGCAAGTGAAAGACGCAGTTCTGATTTGAACAAAAGCCCAAGCTCGCCCCGCGGGAAGGAAGAGAACTTCTAGGTCCTGGCGCACCCCATGCTGGCAAATACCCAAAGTAGCTGGGGCCGCCTCGCGAAATTTTTTTACTGGATCATCGTCGCGATGGTGCTGGTGCAGGTGCCTGCGATCCTGCCACCAATGGATTCGGTGTCGCCTTTCGGGTATGCGCTGTAGGCCCATGTGCATATCTACGCGGCCTGGTTTGGCGGCTTGCTGCTATTGCCGCATGTCGGCGCTGCCCTCTGGCACCATGCCATTCGCAAAGACGATGTCTTTCGCCGCATATGGCCACTCGCTAAGACATAAAGCCTGCCGGCTGGTTTTTGGCCTTGTCGGCAAAAGGATCGCGTGCAGCCAGGCCGAGGTTTGGCTTGCGCCGCCCGGGTGATCGCGGCAATCCGCATCATCGGCCATAAGGTTCCCATGTTCACACCTGTCCTTCGCGCTTTCGACCAGATCGAAGACCCCGCCGTGCTTGGCGTGCTGATCAAGAGCCTGCTGCTGTCGGCGGCTTGCTTCGGGCTGCTGTGCTTCGGCAGCGTAATTGGCCTGCACCACGCGCTGGCTACGCATGGCTGGCTCGCCTGGCTCGCCGGCATTCTTGGGGGCGCCGCGGCCCTCGCCGCAGGCGTGTGGCTGTTCCTTCCGGTGGCCATCGTGATCGCCTCGGCCTTTATGGAACCGGTATGCCGGGCGGTGGAACGCCGCTGGTATCCGCATCTGCCGCCGCATCCCGGCGCGCGGCTGCCGGCGCAGCTTTGGGATGGCCTGGTGGTCGGCAGCACAGTGCTGGCGCTGAATCTGGTTTCGCTGGTGCTCGCTCTTCTCATTCCGGGCATCGGCCTGTTTCTGGGCTGGGCGATCACCGCCTGGGCACTCGCGCGCGGGATGTTCGTGACGGTGGCCATGCGGCGGATGACCCGCGGCAATGCGGCCAGACTGTATCGCCGCCATCGGGCGTTCATCATTTTGCAGGGCGCGGTGCTGACGCTGATCGGCTACGTGCCGCTCGCGGATCTTCTGCTGCCCGTTCTCGCGCCGGCCTGCATGGTGCATCTGCTGATGCGGCAAGTGCCGGGCCAGGCAGGCAATTGAAGGCCGCCGGAAAACTTCAACCAAACAGGGGGGAGCGGGTTGTTTCCGCTGAAGCCCACGTGCTAGCCCGTTGCGGCCACGCGAAAAATTGGTCTCGAGTCCCCTCGCGCGGGCCGGGACCGCACTCACGCCAAAAAGGGGGCTGTCCTTGTTCAGACGCCGCAAGCCCGATGATCCGGAGCAAACCATGGACTCGAAACCGAGCAACGAGACAGCGTCACTCGCCGATTCGCATATTTTGGATAACGGCCCCCGTGACACGGGCTTAGGTGTGCCGCCATTCCGCCCCGCACAGCCCGCATCGTCAAAGGAGTCCACCATGGCCCGCCCACCCTTCACCGCCGCCACGCCCACGCCGCCCATGCCGCCGGCCGCCCCGCCCCGCCCACCCGCTCCCCCCACCGGCGGGCGGCCCAGCTTCGGCCGTGAAAATACCCCCGTGGCGCCGGAACGCCGCACCCTGGTGGTAGGCCGCGGCATCAGCGTGCAAGGCACCGTGCAGGATGCCGAACGCCTTGTGGTGGAAGGCAGGGTGGAAGCGACCCTGATCAACGCTTCGGAACTCTCCGTCTCGCCAGGCGGCATTTTCAAGGGCGAAATCGAGGTGGAGGACGCCGAAGTGGCGGGCACCGTCGATGGCACGGTGGTCGCCCGCGGCCAGCTTGTGGTGCGCACCACCGGCATCGTGCTTGGCACGGCCCGCTGCCGCCGCCTGACGGTGGAAGATGGCGGCCAGATCACCGGCCGGATGGAAATGATCACCGAAAGCGCCGCCCGAACCCCGCCCGCGGTCAGCGCGCCCACGCCCATGCAAGCGATCCATAGTTTCGAGACCTGAGCCTGGGCCAGGGGGCTCGTGTCCTGCCCCCGAACTTCGCCGTCCCTTCACGTCGGGCGTAGGAGATAGGCAGGCCACTAACAGTAAAGAGCCAGAGTCCCGATTCCGACTGTATTTCAATCCCACGAATTTCGGAATCGGGACACTACAGCATGATCCGCAATTGCGATCAGCCGCCGGATAAAGATGCTCGCAAAAACAAAGAGCTAGAGCATCATCCGACCGCACGGGGTTGCCTGTCGGATAAACATGCTCGCCAAAAAAAAGAGCTAGAGCATTTTCCGAACGACTGCACTGACCCGACGCGATCGGAAAATGCTCTAGAGCGGGATGCGTCCGACGAAACCGAGCGAACCATATCGCATCCCGCTCCAGCGGAGGGCAGAGCCCAATTCTTCACCCAGGCGCCAGCAGGCCGGCGAGCGCGCCGGAGAGGCAGGTGGCGATGGTGCCCGATACCAGGGATTTGGCGCCAAGCGTCGCGATTTCCGGCCGGCGTTCCGGCACCATTGCGCCAATGCCGCCCACCATGATGCCAAGACTGCCGAAATTCGCGAAACCGCAGAGCGCGAACGTCATGATCGTGCGCGACGTGGGTGAAAGGGCGCCGGCGGGCAATTTCGCGAGGGCCAGATAGGCGACCAGTTCGTTCAGCACGGTCTTGGTGCCCATCAGCGTGGCGGCCGCCCCACTTTGCCCCCAGGGGATACCGATCAGCCAGACCACCGGGCGAAAGAAGAGGGCAAAAATGCCTTGCAGGGTGATCGTGCCTGGCGGCGCGAGGGGTAACTTGGCGAGCAGCATGTTGAGAAAGGTCACCAGCGCTACCGTGACCAGCAGGGTGGTGGTGATCCCCACCAGAGGGCCCACGCCATCGGCGGTGCCGCCGGTGATGGCATCGAGCGCGCTCGACGGCGGCGGGCGGTCCGGATGGATCGCGTCGGTGTCTGAATCCGGCGCGAAGGGCACCATCATGGCCGCCACGGCAAGCGCGGCCGGGGTGCTGATCACCGAGGCCACTATAATGGCGGCGAGCGCCTGCGGCACCACGGGGCCGAGGATGCTGGCATAGATGGCCATCACGGTTCCGGCCACGCCCGCCATGCCGCAGCTCATCAGCGCGAACAATTCGCCGCGCGTCATGGTGGCGAGATAGGGGCGGATCAGCAACGGCGCCTCGATCATGCCGAGATAGATATGGGTGGCGGCGCCGAGGGCGAGCGCGCCGCCGATCCCCAGCGTGCGCCGCAGCAGCCAGGCGAAGGCGCCGGTGATGCGTTGCAGGATGCCGAGATAGAACAGCAGTGCACTGAGCGCGCTGATCACCAGCACCAGCGGCAGGATCTTGAAGGCGAGCACGAAGCTGGCGCCGGGGTGGGTTTCGGCGAAGGGCAGGATGCCGCCGCCGAGATAGCCGAACACGAAGCCGCTGCCGGCATCGGTCGCGCGCTGCAGGGCATCGACCGCCCGGGTCAGAAACAGCAGCAGGGCGCGCGCGGGCGCCGCATGCAGCAGGATCAGGGCGAGGGCCACCTGCAGGGCGAACCCGCCGGCCACCGTGCGCCACGGGATGATCCGGCGGTTTTCACTGAGCAGCCAGGCCAATGCGGCGAGACAGAGGTAACCCGGTATGGCCTGCACGCGCCCTCGACAAAAACCCGGCTTCTGGTTCGCCTGCGCCACAGCGGGCCCCAAAACGAGACCGGCCGCAAGACCCCGGAACGCCGTGCGTAGCTAACACTTACAATTGGTGTCTGGCACGATCGCCCGCGTTATGGGTTCTATCCGGTGCCGTGATCAAGTCGCCGGCCCCGCGAGGTCCATTTCGGGCGCCCGAGGGAACAAGGCGGATGCCATGGCGAGAGGGAGTTGCGCATGATCAACAACGATACGCTCGGGCTGTCGAACCAAATGCAGTTCGGCGGGATGCCGCCGGATTTCGTGCCGCCGGTCTCGGTACCCGAGGCGGCCGAATTCAGCAGGATTTATGCGTTCGGGGATAGTCTGAGCGACGCCGGCAACGACTATATTGCGTCGTTCGGCCTCCTGCCCACGAGCGCCATCTATTCCAATGGAAGGTTCAGCAACGGGCCGGTCTGGGTGCAGGATCTCGCGAAGGCTCTCGGCCTGCCCGCGGTCACCCCCAGCCTCGCGGGCGGCACTGATTTCGCGTATGGCGGCGCCGAGGCGGGGCAGGAGCCGTTGCACGCCGTCAATCCGATCGATCTGCCCTCGCAGCTCGGGCAATTTCTCGCCGACGTGCCGCACCCCAGCGCCGACGCGCTCTACACGCTCTCGATCGGCGCGAACGATCTGCTCGATGCGATCCCGCAATATGCGGCCCACCCGACCGAGGCGGTGGCCGACATCACCGCCGCCGTGACAAACGAGATCAATTTCATCGGCGCGCTGGCGCTGGATGGCGCGCGCGATTTCGCCATTCTGAACGTGCCGAATCTTGGCGTGACCCCGGCGGAGACCGGCAAGATCTCGGCCACCGCGACCAAGCTGTCCGTGTTGTACGATGACGATCTCGCCAAGGATCTGAAGGCGATTGCCGCCAAGGATCACTTGAGCATCCATCTCGTGAACGCGTTTGCGCTGATCGACAACGCGATCGCCGATCCGTCGAAATTCGGGCTGAAGAATACCGCGACCCCGGTCTGGACTGGCAGTTACGAAGATCCGTCCAGCGGCACCCTGAACGCGACCGGCGCGGCGCAGAACGGCTATCTGTTCTTCGACCATCTGCATCCGACCGAAACCGGCCACCACGCGATCGCTGTCCTGGCTTACGATATGCTCAGATAGCGGACTCCGTAGAGCGTGGTTTGCCTTCGGTACGGCACCGTCTTTGCTGGCGCGGGGAGACGACGCGGTGCCAGCCTTCAGATAGAGCCTTCAGATAGAGCCTTTAGATAGCGGCCCGCCGCGCCTCAGGGCGCGCGGCGTTCCTCCACCACGATCGTTTCCACGATGCCGGCCGGTTCATAGAGCCAACGTGCCAGGAAACCCGCGATCATGGCACCCGCGATCGGCGCCACCCAGAACAGCCAAAGCTGGGCGATCCAGGGCAGGCCCGCGAAAATGGCCGGGCCGGTGCTACGCGCCGGATTGACCGAGGTGTTGGTGATCGGGATGGAGACCAGATGGATCAGCGTCAGCGCAAATCCGATCGGTATGCCGGCAAAGCCGCTCGCCGCCCCCTTCGATGTGGTGCCGATGATGATAACGAGAAAGAAAAAGGTCAGCAAAAACTCGGCAAGGAAGCAGGACAGCAAGGAATACTGGCCCGGGCTGAGCGGGCCGTAACCATTGCTGGCAAAGCCGCCCGGCGTCCAGTCGGGTTTGCCGCTGGCGATCAGATAAAGAAATGCGGACGCGGCGATCGCGCCCATCACCTGGGCCGCGATATAGGGTACCACATGCTTGTTAGCGCAGCGCCCGGCCGACCAGAGGCCGAGGGTGACGGCAGGATTGAAATGGCCGCCTGAAACATGCCCCACCGCATAGGCCATGCTGAGAACCGTGAGGCCAAAGGCCAGCGCCACGCCCGCAAATCCGATCCCCAGGCCCGGGAAGGCAGCGGACACGACCGCGCTGCCGCAGCCGCCGAATACCAGCCAAAATGTTCCAATCGCCTCCGCGGTTACGCGGCGCGTCATATCGCTACGCATCACTACCCCCCTCGCTTAAAATTTGTTCTGCTCGACAAAGCCATTTCGGTTACTCATGTTCGCGCATGGGTGTAAAGGCCCGCCCGCGATGCGGTGGCCCAATCCGCTGCTGACCGATCCGCCGCTCTCTTCCCCCCCTTGTGTTGGATCGGGGGCTCTCTGCAGGATCTATTCATTTCGACCGCTGGAATCAGTCGGATACTGCAGGCATTAGAGCATCATCCGACCGCACGGGGTTACCCGCCGGATAAACATGCTCGCCAAAACAAAGAGCTAAAGCATTTTCCGAACGACTGCACTGACCCGACGCGATCGGAAAATGCTCTAGCTCCCGGAAACATCCGATGGCAGGCCCGGGCTGACACCCACCTGGTTACGGCCTGCTTGCTTGGCCTGGTAGAGCGCTGCATCGGCTTCCTCCAGCAACGCGGAAAGCCCGGCCTGCTTGTCGCCCACGACGCCGATGCTGATCGTAAAGCTGACCGGCCTGCCGTCATGCACGATGCTCAGGCCGCAAGCCGCCATGCGCAGGCGTTCCGCGAGCCGCGTCCCGCCCTCGCGCGACATGTGCGGCAGCAGGATCGCGAATTCCTCGCCGCCCATCCGGCCTAGCAGGTCGCCCGGGCGCAACGAGCCGCGCAGGCCGTCGGCCAGCGCGCGCAACGCCGCGTCACCGCCGGCATGGCCGAACTGGTCGTTGATTCTTTTGAAATGATCCACGTCGATCATCAGGATCGCGGGTGGCTTGCCCGATCGCCGTGCGCGCAGCACCTCGATCTCCCCGCGCTCGAAAAATTCGCGTCGGTTCAGTGTGTTGGTCAGCGGATCCGTGGTCGCAAGGTGCCGCAACTCCCGCGCATTACGCGTTATCCGGTGGACCATGGGCCGGAAAATCAGCAGCGCTTCCACGGCCAGTGCGGCCAGCACCACGAACATCGTCACCCGCTGCAATTGTTGCAGGCGGGAGAGCTGGGCTTCGCTATCCTCCTGGTGAAGCTGCACAACATGGTCGAGGCGCGACAGCAGCGTTGTCCGGGCTTTGGCAAACAGGGCTTTCAGATCCCCGTCGATGGCAGGCGAAGCAGCCGGTTCGGCGGCGATTTTGCGGGCAAGGCGAAGATAGGCCGAGACCTCGGAATCGAGCGGGTTGTCGCCGCCGAAATAGGCGGCGCGAAACGCTTCCGCGCTGCGTCCGGCGGCGTTCCCCGTGGTTTCGGCAAGCAACTGGTGATGCGCCGTCTCGAACAGGTCGGCGGCGTGCAGCAAATCGGCCCTTGCATCAGGCACGCCGAGGCGGATTTGGCCCGCCAGGCTCGCGATGCGCTGCGAGAGCATGCGCTGGCGGCCGCTCAGATTGACGACGGCCGCCGACCCGTCATGCGTCGCCAGAACGCGGTTGAGGGTGACATGTGAGGCAATCGTCAGAAAAGCGATCAGGCCAAGCGCAAAGCAATACGCAAGTGTCAACTTGCGCCCCGAAAAGTCTTTCATCGGCTCGGCGTCTCTCAGACCACGTCAGCACTGATGGGAAGGTGTGTCGTCTACGTGCCCGTCAATCCAGCGGCCTAGACAAGCAAGGCCTGCTCAAGCCGCTTTAGCCCGTCCTCCAGCACGTGGTCTTCAACCGTGAGCGGCACCAGGATGCGGATCACATTGCCGTACACGCCGCACGACAGCAGCACCAGCCCCGCCTCGAGCGCCCGCGCCGTCACCCGCTTGGTCGCCTCGGCATCCGGTTCGGTGCCGCCACGGCCGGCAAAAATTTCGAACCCGATCATGGCGCCCAGCCCGCGAATCGCTCCGATCGGCACCGTATCGTTGCGCTGCGCCAGTTCGGCTACGCGTGCCTTGATGCGTGCGCCGATCACCTCGGCGCGGGCGCAGAGCTGCTCATCCTCGATCACGTCGAGCACCGCGAGTGCGGCCGCGCAGGCGATCGGGTTGCCGGCATAGGTGCCGCCGAGGCCGCCTGGTTCGGCCGCCTGCATCACCGACTCGCGGCCGATCACGCCGGAAAGGGGAAAGCCGCCGGCCAGCGATTTGGCCACCGTCACCAGATCGGGCTGCACGCCGCTATGCTCGATCCCGAATATTTTGCCCGTGCGCGCGAAGCCTGACTGCACTTCGTCGGCCACCAGCAGTATGCCATGCCGGTCGCAAATCTTGCGCAACGCCTGTAGCAACTCCACCGGCGCCTCGTAAAATCCGCCCTCCCCCTGCACCGGCTCGATGATGATCGCCGCCACCCGTGACGGCTCGATGTCCGCCCGAAACAGAAACTCGAGCGCCTTCAGCGACTCGGCCACGGTTACGCCATGGTGTTCGATCGGGAAGGGCAGGTGGTAGATCTCGGCCGGGAACGGCCCGAAACCGCGCTTGTAGGGTAGCGTCTTGCCGGTGAGCGCGCTGGTCATGATGGTGCGGCCGTGAAACCCGCCAGCGAACCCGATCACGCCGCTACGTCCGGTCGCGGCCCTCGCGATTTTTATCGCATTCTCCACCGCCTCGGCGCCGGTGGTGAAGAAAATCGTGCGGGCCGGTCCTTCGAATGGCGCCAGCGCATTCAGCCGCTCGGCCAGCGCGACGTATGGTTCGTAGGCCAGCACCTGCACGCAGGTATGGGTGAAGCGTGACATCTGCTCGGTGGCGGCCGCAATCACCCTCGGGTGGCAGTGGCCCGTGTTGAGCACGGCGATCCCGCCCGCGAAATCGACATAGTGGCGCCCCTCCACGTCCCACACCTCGGCATTGCGCGCGTGATGCGCGTATACCGATGTTGCGTGGCTTAGTGCCCGCGGCACGGCCGCGTTGCGGCGCGCCAGAAGCTCAACATTGCCCATCATTGGCTCCAAACGATCGACTCTCTCAATGCCCGTTTTCAACGCCTGCGGGCAAGTTTGTCCGTTTCGGCACGGCGTTGAAAAGTAAAAGTTTTTTGGTTTATCTCCTCAAAAAAGAAAAAAGACTGTTCTTTTTTGAAAAAAAGAACCAGAAAACTTTTGATCCCTTAGATATGGCCTGCGGATAGGTGCTTGTGGTTGTAGGAGCGGTAACTTATTCGCTTGATCTTTTTGTTTCGTTCATTCATCTCGGGGCCATGCGTCCGGCCTTGATCTTGTGTGCGATGGTGGCGTTCCCCGCGCATGCGATGCTGCCGGGCATGGTGGGCGACCGTGAATTCTTTCTGCCCCAGGTGGCACAGGAAGCCGGCGCCAATGGGGTGCCGCCGGAGATCGCCGATGCTGTCGCCATGGTCGAAACCGGCTACCGGCCGGATGCCATCGGCAGCTCGGGGGAAATCGGCATCATGCAGATCCTGCCCAGCACGGCCGTGCAACTCGGGTTCCGGGGCAGCGCCACCGAATTGCTGGAGCCGGCCATCAACATCCACCTGGCCGTGCAATATCTCGGCCGCGCCTGGGCAATGAGCGGTGGCGATATCTGCCGCGCCCTGATGAAATACCGCGCGGGCCTCGGCGAGGAAGTGATGTCGCCGCTATCCGCACAATACTGCGCGCGCGCGATCTCGTGGCTGATGGGCGTGGGAAGCCGGTTCGCGGCGACCGCCCGGCTGCCGAACGGCGCCGCCCGGCCCGCCGCGCTGGCCGACCCTTACGTCATCACGATCGGCCTGGCCCCGATATCGAACGTGGCGGCCACACAGGCAGCAGCACCCCTGCATACGCGGCGGCGCAGCATGGCCGAACGGGCGGCCGCGCTGCAGGCACGCTTCGACGCGCACATCCGCACGATCGATGGCCATGCTACGACAAGTTTCGAAACCGGCCCGTAAGATCTGATATGTCCACAGATCGACACCATCAGGTCCGGAGTTCGCCATGGCCCATCCCCGCCCCGTCATGCTGCTGATCCTCGATGGTTTCGGCTGGCGGGAGGAGCAGGCCGACAATGCAGTGGCGCTCGCGCGCACGCCGAATTTCGACCGGCTCTGGGCAGCCGGGCCCCGGGCCTTCCTGCGCACCTGCGGCAAGGATGTCGGCCTGCCGGACGGGCAGATGGGCAATTCCGAAGTCGGCCACCTCAATATCGGCGCCGGCCGCGTGGTGCTTCAGGAACTGGCGCGCATCGGCGACGCGATCGCCGATGGCAGCATCGCCGCGGCCCCCGCGCTGCAAAAACTGATCGAGGCGGCCGGCCGCACGCGGGGCATGTGCCACCTGATCGGCCTGGTCTCCGATGGTGGCGTGCATGCGCATCAGGACCATGCCGTGGCACTCTCCCGGATTTTGACCAAGGCCGGAATCCCCGTGGCCCTGCACGCTTTTACCGACGGCCGGGACACTGGCCCGCGCACCGCCGTCCCTTTTCTCCAGCACGTCCAAAACAACCTTCCCGATGGCGCCGCGATCGCGACCGTCAGCGGCCGCTATTACGCGATGGACCGCGACCACCGCTGGGACCGTGTCGAGCGCGCCTGGCGCGCCATGGCGCTGGCCGAGGCCGACCGATTCGCCACTCCGGAGGAGGCGGTGCAAGCCGGTTATGCCCAGAACGTCACCGACGAATTCCTCAACCCCGCGGTCATCGGGCGCTACCAAGGCATGCGCGACGGCGACGTGCTCCTGTGTTTCAATTTCCGCAGCGACCGCGTGCGCGAAATCCTCGGCGCCCTGATCGACGACCAGTTCGACGGTTTTGCCCGGCCGGACCGGATCGCCTTCGCCGCCGTCGCCGGCCTGACGCAGTATGGCGATGCGCTGGCCTCGCACATGGACGCGCTGTTTCCCCCTGTCCCGCTCACCAAAATTCTTGGCGAGGTGGTTGCGTCGGCGGGCCGCACGCAGATCCGCCTGGCGGAGACGGAAAAATACCCGCACGTCACCTATTTTTTTAACGGTGGCGAAGAGACGCCTTTTGAGGGCGAGCACCGTGTAATGGTCGCCTCCCCCAAAGTGGCGACCTACGATCTGCAGCCGGAAATGTCGGCCCCGGAACTGACACGCAAGGCGGTAGAGGCCATCGCCTCGGGTAGCTACGACCTGGTGGTGATGAACTACGCGAACCCCGACATGGTGGGCCATACCGGCAGCCTGCCGGCCGCGATCAAGGCGGTGGAGACCGTCGATGCGGGCTTAGGCGACATTGCCGGCGCCATCTTCACCGCGGGCGGTGCCCTGCTGGTCACCGCCGATCACGGCAATTGCGAGATGATGCGCGATCCCTTAACCGGTGGCCTGCACACTGCGCACACCACCAACAAGGTGCCCATGTTTCTCGCTGGCCGACCAGGCGCCCAGCTGCATGACGGGCGGCTTGCCGATCTGGCGCCGACCTTGCTTGCGCTGATGGGCCTGGCACAGCCCGAGGAGATGACCGGCCGATCCCTCATCGATGGAGCGGGCATCGAATAAGCCGGTTGCACCAGGGCGCGTTTTTTTGAGATGATTCGCGCCAGACAGAAGGGGGCCGATGAAATGGCGAGTGTTCTGGTTTTTCTCGGATTGATATTTTTCATGTTCCAGGCCGGCTATCAGTGGCGCAAATGGGAGCCGAGCGAGACAGCCTCGGAGCCGGCCAATCGCGGCCGCAAAGCGGTGCTTGCGCCACGGGATTCGATGATCGGCAAGATTTGAGCGGAGCGGGCTGAGCGCGGGCCTGCCGGTTACCCCAATTCGGCGCCCGCCCCGGCGCAAGTGGCGTGCTATTGCCATGTCGGGCCTTTCGCTCGCACTCCTGGCAGCCGCCGCCCATCGGCCGGTGCGCAGTGACGCCGCTCGAAAACTTTTGGGGGCCGAGCAGGCGCGCGGCGTCCAGGAACGCGCATTGGCCGAAGCCGCGCGCGCGCTTCAAGCGGCGCAGGCCCAGGCGCTGAAGCTGGGCGAGAAGCGGATGCAGGCCGCTGCCGCCCTGCGCGATGCGCAGCGTGGCGCGTCGGCGGTCTCAGGCCGCCTGCGCCAGGCCCAGGCCGACCAGGCACAGGCGGACGCCGCTCTTCGCCAGCGCGCCACCGCTTTCTCCTCTCTCGTGCCGCTCATGCTGCGCATGGCCCGCTACCCCGCGGAAACCGTGCTGGCGGTGCCCGAACCACCTGCCCAGGCGCTCGAGGGCCTGCTGCTGACCGGCGGCATCGCCGTCACCCTGAACCGCGAAGCGGCCGCCCTGCGGGCGCAACGGGCGGAGGCGGTGCGTTTGCAGCAGGAAACGACGCGGCAGGCGGCCGCATTGTCGGCGGAACAGGCGCGGGAGGCCGCCGCGTCAGCCGCGCTGGACGATGCGATGGCCCAGACCCGACAAAAAATTTCTGCGGCCGAGGCGGAAGGCCAGGCCGCGGCCGAAAAAGTGGCGTCGCTGGCCGAGCAGGCCGACACCCTGCGCGGCGCGATCGCGGCCATGGATAGGGCGCGCATGGCGGCCGCCGCAAAGGCGGCCAACGAGGCCGAAGCAGCGGAAAAGCTTAGCCAGGCCGGGGCCGCCGCCTCGGCCCGGGCGCGCCAGGCGGCGCTGACCCGGCCGGAGATCAAGGGTGGCGCTGGCCGGCTGGTGGCCCCCGTCGCGGGCCCGGTGCTGCGCAATTTCGGGGCGCCCGCCATCGACGGCCCGGCAACCGGCATCACCTATGGCCCTGCCGCCGCCGCCTATGTGGCAAGCCCCTGCGCCGGCCGGATCGCCTTCGCCGCCCCGTTTCGCTCCTATGGCCTGCTGGTGATCGTGGAATGTGGCGGCGGGCTGGATATGGTTCTGGCCGGGCTTGGGAGGATCGATACCGCCCCCGGCCGGCCGGTGCGCGCGGGCGAGCCGATCGGGCGCATGCCCGAGGCAGGAAAAACCCCGGGTTCCGGAAAGACGGGGCTTTATGTTGAAGTGCGCGCGCATGGGGAGCCAGTGAACCCCGCGCCCTTCCTGAAAGCGAATGGCTAGGCTTTAATCAACCGGCATATCGCAGTCGCCCATCCACCCTATATGATCGGGGCAAGAGCGCCTTGAGGAATAATGGCATGAAACTCCGCACCGGTCTTCTCGTTGGCGCCGCCTTCGCGGTGGGCATCGCATCCGGCCCCGCCCTGCACAGCCTGCATCTGGCCCCCGGCTTCGCCCGTGCCTGGGCCGATGATGCGCCCGAAGGGCCGCAGGACACCTACCACCTGCTCACCTTGTTCGGCGAAGTGTTCGAAAAGGTCCGCGCCGACTACGTGCAGCCGGTTAAAGACCGCGACCTGATCGACAATTCGCTGAATGGCATGCTGACCGGGCTCGACCCGCATAGCAGCTACATGGATGCGAAGCAGTATCGCGACATGCAGATCACCACCAAGGGCGAGTTCGGCGGCCTGGGCCTGGAAGTCACCTCCGATAACGGCCTCGTAAAAGTAATCAGCCCGATCGACGACACGCCGGCCGCGCGCGCCGGCATGAAGGCCGGCGATCTGATCCTCTCGCTCGACGGCAAGTCGGTCGAAGGCCTCTCTCTGAACGACGCGGTCGATCGCATGCGCGGCCCGCCGGGCAGCACGATCACGCTGAACATCAAGCGGGAGCACATCGACAAGCCGATCGACGTGACCATGACCCGCGAGGTGATCCACATCCAGGTGGTGAAATCCGCCCTCTATGGCGATGTCGGCTATATCCGCATGTCCAGCTTCAACGAGGAGAGCGACCCCAAGCTGCGCGAGGCGATCGCCAAGCTGAAGGATGAGAGCCATGGCGCGCTGAAGGGCCTGATTTTTGATCTGCGCAACGATCCGGGCGGCTTGCTCGATCAGGCGGTGGATGTCTGCGAGGATTTTATTCCGGACGGCGAGATCGTCTCCACCCGGGCGCGGCATCCCGAGGATAGCCAGCGTTGGGATGCCAAGGGCACCGACCTGATCGACGGCCTGCCGCTGGTGGTGCTGATCAATGGTGGCTCCGCCTCGGCCAGCGAGATCGTCGCGGGCGCGCTGCAGGATCACCGCCGCGCGATCATCCTGGGCACCCGCAGCTTCGGCAAGGGTTCCGTGCAGACGGTGATCCCGATGGGCAATGACGGCGCGATCAGGCTGACCACCGCGCGCTACTACACCCCCTCCGGCCGCTCCATCCAGGGCCTGGGCATCGCGCCAGACGTGCCCGTGCAGGAAAGCCGCGAGGACGAGGTGCATTACCTGCCCGACCGCGAGGCCGATTTGAACCACGCGCTGAAGAATGAGGGCGGCAGCGAGCCGACCAAACCGCCCGCCCCGCGCGACGACATCCCCCCGCAGGCCAAGCAGATCGAACAGAAGCCGCCCACCACCTGGCCGAAATTCGATCCGGCGAACGCCACCACGGATTACCAGCTGCAGCAGGGCATCACGCTGGTAAAAGACATGTCCGCCCAACGCCACGCCTCGCGCTGACCATTTTTCGCCTCTCCTGGGGGGAGCGTTCGATTCCCCCCGGGCGCGTGCGATGTGCTTTCCCGGCAGACGACCCCTTGGTGGTCCGCGCCGCTTCCCAAACTATCCGATGACCTCCTTCCGTCCACTGATGCTCTTCTGGGCTGTCATTCTGGTCCTGCTCGGCACCGGCGCCGCGGTGCTTCAAATCCTGGGGCCTGTGCAAAAAGGCGCTCCCGTCAAAATGCGTGGCGCCGCCGGCCGCCTGGCAGCGCCGGTGGTGCAGCAGGCGATCCAACCCGCCCAAACCGTGCTGCCCTCCGCCATCCCCGAGCCCGATCCCGCGCTGCAGGAGCCATCGGTGGAACTGCCCAACCGCATGCTGCCGCGCATCGCCGATTCCGGGCGGACCCCCGCGGCCGCTTATGCCGCGCCCTTCGATCCCACCGAAAAGCATCCGCGCATCGCCCTGGTGATCGACGGCGTGGGGCTCGACAAGGGCGTGAGCCTGCAGGTTCTGCGCGGTTTGCCCACCGCCATCGACGTCGCCTACTCGGCCTATGCGCCGCCGGAAGTGCTCGACTCGCTGGCCCGGATGGCGCGCCGGCAGGGCAGGGAGTGCCTCGTCTCCATCCCCATGGAACCGGCCGGCTACCCGGTGATAGAAGAGGGTGAGAAGGCCCTGCTGACCGGGATCGGCCCCGAGCAGAACCGGCTGAACCTCGACTGGGTGCTCTCCAACGTGCAGGGCTGCGTCGGTGCCACCGGCGGGTCGGATGGGATGGAGGGCGATCGTTTCGCGGAAAGCACGCAATCGTTCAACGATCTGCTGTCCACGCTGGATCATCGCGGCCTGCTCTATCTCGACGCGCGGCCCGGTGCGCCACCGCCGGAGGCCTCGCCCGGGCGCAGCCTGCCGCGCGATGTGGATGTGGTGATCGACCGGTCCTCGCCCGAGGAGCCGGCCGGGCCCGAGGTGATCGACCGCAATCTGGCGACGCTCGAGCGGCTCGCGGCCGAGCATGGATCGGCGATCGGCCTGGCCGGGCCGCCGCAGCCGGTGCTGCTGGAACGGCTCCAGGTATGGGCGAACGGGCTGGCGGCGCGCGGGATGGTGCTGGCGCCGGTCTCGGCCATGCCGCTGCCGCGCCCCCCCCAGCAGGATGCCACGCCATGACCGATCTGCCTTACCGCCCGAATGTCGGCGCCGCGCTGTTCAACGCCGAGGGCCTGGTGTTGATCGGGCGCCGGGCCGGTCTGCCCCTGGGGGCGCCCGAAAGCTGGCAGATGCCGCAAGGCGGCATCGATCCGGGGGAGGATCCGGCTGTGGCCGTGCTGCGCGAATTGCGCGAGGAAATCGGCACCGATGCCGCCGCCATCATCGGCGAATATCCCGGCTGGCTGACCTACGATATCCCCGCGGAGGCGGCGCGCGCATCGTTCAAGGGGCGTTTCCGCGGGCAGACGCAAAAATGGTTTGCGCTGCGCTTCCTGGGGCGCGACACCGATATCGCGCTCGACCGCGATGACCACCCGGAATTCGCCGCCTGGCGCTGGGCCCGCCTGTCCGACCTGCCCGCGCTCGTGGTCACCTTCAAGCGCCCCGTGTACGAGGCGGTCGCACGAGAGTTTGCCAAGTTCGAAGTCAAGTAAGATTTTTCTTTTTTGAGAAAAAGAAGCAAGAAACTTTTGATCCTTGAGGGGGCGGCGCATGGGCGAGGCGACAGGCGCGTTCACGGATTTTGTGGGCGGGATGAGCTATGGCGACTACCTGCAGCTCGATACGCTGCTGGTGGCCCAAAAACCTTGCTCCGCCGAACACGATGAAATGCTGTTCGTCATCATCCACCAGACGATGGAATTATGGATGAAGGCGATGCTGCACGAACTCGAGGCGGCGCGCGCCAATGTGCGGGACGACGATCTGGATTCCGCGTTCAAGCAACTCGCGCGCGTCAGCCGCATCCAGGCGCAGATGATCCAGTCCTGGGATGTGCTGGCCACAATGACACCCGCTGACTATTCGAGTTTTCGCGATAGCCTCGGCCAATCCTCGGGTTTCCAGTCGGCGCAATATCGCCTGATCGAATTTTTGTTGGGCAACAAGCAGCCGCAGATGATCAAGCCGCACGCGCACAAACCGGAACTTGTGGGGCGGCTGGAGGCGGCGCTGGCGGCCCCCAGCCTCTACGACGAATCGATCCGGCTGCTCGCCCGCCGCGGGCTGGCCATCGACCCAGCCGTGCTGGAGCGCGATGTTTCCAGCAAATACCAGGCGAATCCCAGTGTGCAGGCCGCCTGGCTCGCGGTGTATCGCGCGCCGGAAACCTACTGGGATCTGTATCAGCTGGCCGAGGAACTCGTGGATATCGAGGATGCTTTCCAGCAATGGCGTTTTCGGCACCTCCGCTCCGTGCAACGCATCATGGGTTTCAAGCGCGGGACAGGGGGCACCTCGGGCGCCGGCTATCTCAGCAAGGCCATGGAGATCATGTTCTTTCCCGATTTGTGGGATTTGAGAACCGCTTTGTGATCACCAAAGCCTCCTGCGAGGCGTTCGACCGCGCCGATCCTCTCGCCCATTTCCGCAGCCGCTTCCTGCTGCCCGAAGGCGTCGTTTATCTCGACGGCAACTCGCTCGGCGCCCTGCCGCGGGCAACCCCCGCGCGCATGCGGAAAATTGTCGACCAGGAATGGGGCGAGGGGCTGATCCGCAGCTGGACCGCAAATGGGTGGATCGACGCGCAAAGCCGTGTTGGCGATAAAATCGGCCGGCTGATCGGCGCGCGCCCCGGCGAGACGCTGGTTGCCGACTCCACCAGCATAAACTTGTTCAAGATGCTGGCCACCGCCCTGCGCCTGCGCCCCGGGCGGCATAAAATCGTGTCCGAAGCAACGAACTTCCCCACCGATCTGTACATCGCCGAAGGCTTGATCGACTTGCTCGGGCGCGGCCACGTGCTGGCCGCCCTACAAACCGAGGCGGTGGAGCAGGCGATCGATGCCGACACCGCCGTGGTGATGCTCACCCACGTCAATTACCGCACCGGCCGGCTATGGGACATGCGGCGCCTCACGCAAATCGCGCAGGAGAACGGCGCGTTGATGCTGTGGGATCTCGCGCATTCCGCGGGCGCCGTGCCGCTCGATCTGGCGGCACAGAATGTCGATTTCGCGGTAGGCTGCGGCTACAAATATCTCAATGGCGGCCCGGGCGCCCCGGCCTTCCTCTATATGGCGGAGCGGCTGCAGGATGCGTCCCGCCCGCCAATCTCCGGCTGGTTCGGCCACGCCGCCCCCTTCGCCTTCGAACCGAATTTTCGCCCGGCGCAGGGCATTGCGCGTGCGGCCGTGGGCACGCCGCCCATGCTCAGCCTGGCCGCGCTGGAGGTCGGTGTCGATCTGATGCTGGAGGCCTCGATGCGGGAGGTGCGCCAGAAATCGGTGGCGCTGACAAACCTGTTCATCCGGCTGATCGAGCAAGAGGCCGAAAAATTCGGCTTCGCCCTGGTCTCCCCGCGCGAGGATGCGCGGCGGGGCAGCCAGGTATGCCTGCGCCACGACTCCGCCTGGCCGATCATGCAGGCCTTGATCGATTCCGGCATCATCGGCGATTTCCGCGCCCCAAACATCCTGCGCTTCGGCTTCACCCCGCTTTATGTCGGCTATGCCGATCTGTGGGAAGCCGTTGCTGGCCTGCGGCAAATCATGGAAACGGCAAGCTGGCAAAAGCAAAAATACCAGGTTCCGGCGTCGGTCACGTAAGGTGCTGTAGACGCCGTCGGGTGGGCTTGAGCCCACCAGCGCAACGATCAACGCGCGCAACCTTGTCTGCCACCCCAGTTCAACCGTCACAACGGAGCCGCACCCGCGGATAAGACTTTGTCTGCGGCGGGATCTTGTCAGCGTGCTGACGCCCGCATGTGCTGGCGATCCGTCAGATCCCAATCTCACCCGCGGCGTATGCCGGTTGATAGCCGGACGAATGAGGGGTTCCGCCTTGCGATCGTAGGCAGTCATGGAAAGCTGGGCCAGCTGTGATGGATAGGCGTCGCGAAGTCCATCGTTGAAACAGGAGCTTTCTGCATGGATGTCGTTGAGCGCGCGCAGGGGACTTACTATTTCCGTCGCTACAACCTGGACCCCGTTCGGCGCGCTCTTTTTCTCGACGGCACCCGAGTGAAATTGGGCGAGCGGCTTTTCGGCGTTTTGTTCTATCTCGTCGCGAGTCAGGGTCGTCTCGTAGAACGGGACGAACTTCGGCCTCGCTAAACTGATCAAGGCGCGGCAACTGACGCCGCGCAGTGCACAATCGAGGCGCTCTATGCGTCCGCCGAATTGGCCCTGGGCCATGCCGACCTCGCTGCGCAAGCAGCCAGGCGCGCAACGGAACAGGATCCGCTAGGCGTCGATAATTGGATGCAGCTGGCCAATGCGCTCTTCGAGGGGCACCGTTACGATGAGGCGCTGACCGCAGCGGACCACGCGCAGGCGGCGACCGGCAGCTTGCCGCTAAGTCTCGCCGCAACCCGGGCGTTGATCCTGCTGATGCAAGGCCACCCGGATGCGGCGCGCGTTATCGTCGCAACTGGCATTCGTGGCTCGAGAATTGGGTGCTTGCCATGGCAGATCACGCGCTGGGCCACCAAACGGCAGCCGAGGCGGACCTGGCGAAAGTGCATGCAGATTTGGGCGATGGCGGCGCGTACAGTTACGCCGAGATTTACGCCCAGTGGGGAGACAAGGTGGAGGCAATGCATTGGCTGGAAATCGCGGTCCGGCTCCGCGATACTGATCTGGTTGCCGTTGTGCTGGACCCGTTGCTGGGTCCCGTCCGCGGCGAAGCTCGCTTCAAGGCGACCTCGACACGGCTCGAAGTTCCAAATCCGTAGTGAAGCCTCGGCAGAGGAGACCTGCAGGATCTACCTCAAAGCCCTGATACGATTGATATTAACAAGTTTTGAAAACCATTGATTTGCGTGCTGATCGCGACGCTGGCCTAGCTGGGATCACCTTCTGAACCGTCGGTCCGCAGGAGCTATGGCGTTCGGCGACTGGTTCCTGAAGGCAAAACACAACGATACGCTCACTGTCCGTTCGCCTTGTCCGCCTGGCGCTTCCACTGTCGGTGCTTGCTGCGCCGAGCGCCGATGCGGTGTGGGCATTTCCCTGAAGCACACCGCGGAACCCGATGCGTTCCGTAACGAAGGAGAAATTAATGCGCCTTCTAACACTGGCCGCTGGATTGTTTGCCGCCATTGGGGCATCGGCTTTAGCCGAAGACCGCGGCTTCACGACGAAGTTCTCGCATTGCAGCGAATTCGCCGGCGAGGGGGCGGTCGATCTTGCTGTCGCGCAGAAACTTGTTCCCGCCAGCTACACCATCAGCGGCACGGCCTCGGGCACAGCCCCGATTGTCATACGCATGACGCGTTGCGACGGCATCCAGGTTGAGGGAACACCATGGATCGCTACCACAATCTCCCAGATCGGCATCAATATCGTTTCGCCCGATGGCACTGGCACGATCAACAACTACGTTATCGTTTATGTCAGCAATAATCCGTTCCTGGTGCGCGCGCTGCGGCGCGCCGGCGCGCCGGCGCAATTCGATCCCGCAATCACCTATCAGTATACGCTCGGAAGCGACGGTATGTCTGGCACCTTGTATGGTGCGGTGCCTAATCCGGGTGTGCCAGCTTACTTCCTGTACGGGCCGGAAACCGAGCCGCCGCCGAACTCGGCGCAACTCTTCATCGCAAACTGGTGGTTCGGCGAGCAGGGCGTGGTAAAGGAAGCGACCACCCTCCCGGCAATCAGCTTCGGCACCTCTGGCGTCACCTTTTATACCAGCAAATCCTCCATACTTGGGTCATTGATTGGCGGCAACGCCTATAGCGCATTCACAACGCTCAGTCTCCACGGCGAATACGATACCGGCACGATGGTTGTCAGTGTCTCGGGCCGCCACTAGAGCATCATCCGACCGCACGGGGTTACCCGTCGGATAAAGATGCTTGCCAAAACAAAGAGCTAGAGCATTTGCCGAACGACTGCACTGACCCGACGCGATCGGAAAATGCTCTAGAGCGGTATGGGGTATGTCCTGATCGGTTTTGCCTGACGCATCCCGCTCTAGCCCTTTGTTTTGCCGAGCATGTTTATCCGGCGGCTGATCGCACGTGGCAGGATCATGCTCTACGGGTTAAAATCTGAGGGGACTTCCCTCAGATTTTAGCCGCTCGGTTCGACCTCGTTCATGAAGAAAGACCGATTAGGCCTCGCAGGAAACCGACGGAGATCAAGTATGCACAAGCCGCGCAAAGGCATGGTGTTTGCTATTACTCTATGCGCCTTACAAGCAACGGCTGCGCCGGCGCCGAGGCACCCCGTCAGCGTGACGTTCGGCAATTACACGTTCGTTGATCCGTATGACTGGATGGAAACCCAGGGGCCCGAATATCTCGGTTGGGTGCACGCCCAGAACGCGGTGACCCGCTCGACACTCAGCGCCGCTCCGGGCTACGCCGCCCTCGCGGCGCAGGTTGCCGCTGCGAGCGACGCAAACACGAACGTCACCAATGTCCAGCCCGTCGGCGACCAAATCTATTATGAGAAGCAAGGTCACGGTGACGCCCAGCCGAGCCTCTACAGCCGGGCCGCTGCAGGTGGCCCGGAGCGCCGTCTCCTCGATCCCGTCGCAATCGGCGACGCAACCACTTCCATTCACGAATATGCCGTTTCGCCCGACAATCGTCGTCTCGCGATCTGCCTCGCGACAGGCGGCTCCGAAGACGCTGTCCTGCACGTCATGGACATCAGCTCCGGCAAGATGCTGCCGGAACATATCGACCGCGCCCGCGCGGCCGGGCCGACCTGGTCGCAAGACGGGTCCGCCCTGTTCTACAATCGTCTCAAAGCCGCGTTCTCCAGCCCCAGCGACCGGTTTTCCGACGAAACAGTCTTTCGCCACAGGCCTGGCGACGACCCGTCGCATGACGTGCCGGTGTTCACCGCGGCGGGCGCCGGAAGCGAACTGGGGCGCACGGCTTTCATCGGCATCATTGTCATTCCGGGCGCAAATTACGCGCTGGCGTTCGCCAACACCGGCGTATCCAAGGAAGCCGAGTGGTTCGTAACGCCGACCGCATCGCTCCTGGGCAACAGCCCTCACTGGCAGCGCGTGGCGACGCTTGCCGACAGGATCGTGCTGACGCTCGATGGCAATAACGGTATCCAGCCGGTGATACGTGGCACTCAGGCCTGGTTCCCGAGCCTCAGAGACGCGCCCCGTGGCCAGATCGTGCGCATCGACCTGGCCCACCCTGGCGCAGCCCGGCCAGCCATTATGGTCCCGCAACAGGAAGCACGGCTCACGGGCGCCGCCGGCGCCAAGGACGCCCTATACCTCTCCTATGCCTCCGGAAGCAGCTACATGCTTGCGCGCAGCTTCTACCGGGGCGGGCAAGCCAGCAATGTCCCGCTCCCGTACGAGGCGACGGTCGAAGGGCTCAGCGCCGACCCCAGGGAAGGCACAGCGGTTGTGGGCCTCGAATCATGGGCTCGCCCAGCGGCCTATTTCCAGGCCGGAGCGGCCGGTGTGCAAGACCTCCATCTGGCGCCGCCTTTCGCGTTCGACCTGTCGAACATCGTGACCGACACCGTATTCGCTACCGCGAAGGACGGCACGAAGATACCGGTTTCCGTAAGCCATCGCCGCGACCTCAAGCGTGACGGTTCAGCGCCGACACTGGCCGAAGCCTATGGCGCCTACGGCTTCTCCAACGATCCAGTCTTCCATCCCGAGATTATACCGTTCCTTCAGCGCGGCGGTGTCTGGGCAGTCGCGCACGTCCGCGGTGGCGGCGAGTTCGGCGAAAGTTGGCACCTAGCGGGTCAGGGTGCGAACAAGCCGAACACCTGGCGCGACTTCATCGCCTCCGTCGAAGCGCTGGAAGCCGATGGCTTTACCTCGCCCAAAAAGCTTGTTGGTTTCGGCGCCAGTGCAGGTGGCATCATGATCGGCCGCACGGTGACTGAACGCCCCGACCTGCTCGCCGGCGCCGTAATGTGGGCGCCGATGGTGAACATGCTGCGCTTCGAAACGACCGAAGGTGGTCCGGCGAATGCTGCCGAGTTCGGCTCGGTCAAAACGCCTGAGGGGTTATCCGCTCTGCGCGCCATGGATGCCTATTCGCATGTTGTGGACGGCACCAACTACCCGGCCGTCCTCATTACCATTGGGTTGAACGATCATCGCGTGCCGTCCTGGATGGGGGCGGAGATGGCAGCCCGTCTGCAGGCCGCAAGCCGCAGCGGCAAGCCGATCTTGCTACGGGTGGACGATCAGGGTGGACATCATGTCATGGGAACGTCAAAGGCGGATACGGACTCCCAGATAACTGATATGCTGGCTTTCACTTTTATGGAAGCGGGCGAGCCAGCTTTCCAATCGCACTCAGCACCACATACTCGCTGACGTCGCCATGGCTACCGCCTGGAAGAACGGCGCCAGCGAGCGCATCGTGTGGTAGCGTTCAGGCGACGACTTGCCGCTCGGCAATGACGGGAAAAGGCGCGAAGCAGACCGTTTCCAGCACTTTACGTTTCCGGCCGGGCATCGAAACGGGATACTGGCGCAGGCGAGTTGGAAGGTGACTTCTGCAACTGGTCAAAACTTCTGCGACACGGCGGTGGGAAAGCAGCGTGTTCATTTCTTAAGAAAACGAACACGCTTGCCTGCTATTTCGGCGTCGGCGCCGGCGCCGGCTGTGGGGGGGCTTGCGCACCAGGCGCCGGCGCTTTGGTCGCGTTGCCGGGGCTGGGCGCCTTGGTTTGCGGCTCTTTCGCTACCTTGCGATGGTGCAGCATCACCAAAGCGCGGCGCAATCGCCGTATCCCGCCCCTGATCTGGCCGCGGCCGCACATGTCGGTGCCTTCTGAAAGCAGCCGCCCGACATCGGGGATGGCGCTGTGCCGGTCGGTGATCTGCTTGGCAAGCTGGGCGCAGTATTGGGGGGTGTCGGTGGTCAGCGCGAAACTGGGCGGGTCGTCCGCCCATGCGGGGGCCGCAGCGAGCAGGCAGACAAGCAGCGGAATGGTTCGGCGCGTCATCGGTGGCCCGCATGTGCCATCGCCGCGCTCTCCACCTGATGGGGCGCGGATGAAGGGATTTTCATGTGCAGCGTGGCCCCACCCCCCGGCATGGCCGGCAGGGTGATGGTGGCACGCAGCCCGGGCGCCGCATCCGTCAGCAAAAGCGAGCCCTCATGCAGCGACGCCACCGCCTGCACCAACGCGAGGCCCAGGCCCGAGCCGGGGGTATGGCGCGCCTGCTCGCCACGGAAAAAACGCTCGGTCGCCCGCGCGATGTCGGCCGGCGGAATCCCAGGCCCGGTATCCGTCACCGAAACGCGCACATGGCGGTCGGCCAGCCCCGCCTCCAGCCGGATCACCCCACCCGGCGGCGAGAATTTAATGGCGTTGTCGAGCAGGTTGGCGACCGCCTGCTGCAGCATGTCGCGGTCCCCAAGAATGGTCAGCGTGTCCGGCACTTTAAGCGCCAGAGTCAGCCCGTGCTCCTCGGCGAGCGCGCCATATAATTCCGTGAGGTCGGCCAGAAGCGGGCCCAGATCGACTTCGGCAAAGGCGGAGCGGCGGGCGCCGACCTCGATTTCGGCGATGCGCATCAGCGCCTGAAACACCGCCGTCACGCCATCGAGGTCGCTCACCGCGCGCTCCACCGCGGCGCGCAATTCGCCTTCGCAGCGGGCGTGGGTGGCCGCATCCTCCAGGCGGGCGCGGGCGCGGGTGATCGGCGTGCGCAGATCGTGCGCGATGGCGTTGCTCACCTGGCGCACCCCATCCATCAGCCGGGCGATGCGTTCGAGCATGGTGTTGATCGATTCCGCCATGCGGTCGAACTCGTCGCCGCGCCCGGTGCGGCGCACGCGCGGCGAAAGGTCGCCGCCGGCGATCGCGTCGGCGGTTGCCGAAATTTCGGCGACCATGCGGCGGAACAGATTGCGTATGATGAAGGCGCCAACCGCGCCGAGCCCGGTGATCACCAGCATGGAGGAGAACAGCGCGTTGGTGAGCAGCCGGCGGAGCTCTACACGGCCGCGCACGTCGCGGCCGACCAGCAGGCGGAAACCGCCAGGCAGATCGTAGCGCCGCACTTCGGCCAGCGAGCGCGTATCGGCGCGCAGCACCATCAGTTCGTAGAACACGCCTGGGGTATTCACCGCCTGCGGCCAGCGGCCCATATTGCCGCCCACCGTATTGCCGATCGGATCGGTCACTTCATAGATCGCGTCGTCATCGACGTTTTCGTTCATGCGCTCCTGGATGGTCAGCAGCAGCGCCGGGATGCCGCCTTCGCCCCAGCGTTCCACCAGCCCTTGCGCATCGGCCGAAATGGCCGCCTCTACCTGCCTGTCGAGCAACCCGGCCGTCGAGTACCAAAGGAATCCCACAAACGCCATCGCCGAGAGCGCAAACACGATGCCGAACAGCACGGCAAATCGCAGGCTCGCCGACCGGATCATAAAAGTCTGTTGCTTCTTTTCTTCAGAAAAGCAGGCCTTGCTTCCTTCACCTACTCCGGCCTCAGCATATAGCCCGCATTACGTATGGTGTGGATCAGGCTCGTCGCAAACGGCTTGTCGATCTTCTGGCGCAGCCGCGAGACATGCACATCGATCACGTTGGTTTGTGGATCAAAATGATAATCCCACACGCCCTCCAGCAGCATGGTGCGTGTCACCACTTGGCCGGCATGCCGCATCAGATATTCCAGCAGCCGGAATTCCCGTGGCTGCAGATCGATCTTTTGGGTAGACCGGCGCACGGTGCGCGAGAGCAGGTCCATCTCCAGATCGCCGACCACGAGCTTGGTTTGCGGCCCCTCCGCCTTGCCGCGCCGCGTCAGCGCCTCGACTCGCGCCAATAATTCCGAGAACGCAAAGGGTTTGGTGAGGTAATCGTCCCCGCCCGCCTTCAGCCCCGCCACGCGTTCATCCACCTGGGCGAGGGCCGAGAGCAGCAGCACCGGCGTCGAGTTGTTTTGGGAACGCAGCGTTTCCAGCAGGCGAATACCGTCTATCCCGCCGGGCAGCATGCGGTCGAGGATGATCGTATCGAAAACCTCGCTGGCCGCCATGAACAACCCGTCGCGCCCGTTATCGGCGTGTTCCACCACATGCCCGGCTTCGCGCAGGCCTTTTACGACGAAGCCAGCAACGGTCGGATCGTCTTCGACTAGGAGAATGCGCATGATCGGTTTCCAGTTGCCGGTTTCCAGTTGTCAGTGAGAGGTAGCCAGCCCGCGGGCAACTCTGGAAACTGGCTCCTGAAAGCTGGCAACTGGATCACTGGTCCGGCTCCGCCACTTGCGGCTGCTCGGGCGGGCGCCGGCCTACCACAACTGCGAGTTCGACGGTCTGCTTGCCGCGGCGGATGCGCAGGCGGGCCACCGTGCCCGGATTGACGGCCGATACGGCGCGCACCAGCTCGCGCGTGTTTTCCACCCGCTCGCCGTTGATCGACATCACCAGGTCGCCGGCGCGCAAGCCCGCGCGTGCGGCCGGCCCGCCCTGGTTCACCTCCGCAATCGCCGCCCCGGCATGGCGGTGGCCGGAGGTGTCGACAACCACGCCCAGCCAGCCACGATCGACATGGCCCTTGGAGAGCAGCTCATCAACGATGTTTTGCGCAATCTCCGAGGGGATCGCGAAGCCGATCCCGACCGAGCCGCCGGTGGGCGACACGATGGCGGTATTGAGCGCGATCACCTCGCCCGACATGTTGAAGCTGGGGCCGCCGGAATTGCCGGGGTTGATCGGCGCGTCGAGCTGGAAGAAATCGTCGAACGGGCCGGCGCCGATATCCCGGCCGCGGGCCGAGACGATCCCCGCGGTCACCGAGCCGCCGAGGCCGAACGGGTTGCCGGCGGCCAAGATCCAATCGCCCACCTGCACTGCGCGGGAATCGCCCCAGCCGACGGCGGGCAGCGCATGGTCGGGATCGACCTTGATCACCGCGATATCGGTGAGTTCATCGGTGCCGATGATCCGCGCCGGCAATTCGGACCCGTCGGTGAAACTGACAAGGATTTTGTCGGCGCTGCCAACCACATGGTTGTTGGTGACGATGATGCCCGTCGGATCCAACACGAATCCGGAGCCGGCGCCGATCATCTGCTCGTGGCGGGCCTTCAGCTTGTCGCGGAAGGTTTTTTCGAAAGGGGTGCCCTTGAGTTCCGGCGGCATCGCCTCTGCGGCGGCGGCATCGGTCACGTTCATGCGCACGGCGATATTGACCACGGCGGGCACCACGCGTCGTACCAGGGGGGCGAAAGTGAGCGGCCCGGTCTGCACCAGCGGCTGGCCATGCGCAGGAGGCACGCCGCAGCCCGCAACCCCGAGGCAGGCCAAAAACACATAGACTCGGTGGAGGCGGAAAACGCGCATGCGCCATGATTTGGCACGCGCCCCGATCGGTCACAAGCTAGGCACACCATGGACCTGGGCAGAGCGAAGCCCACGCGAAATCACGTGAAACGCGCAAGCCGAACCGCGGTATGCCCACGGCTGGGGCGCAGGCTCGGCATCACCAGCAGGCAGTGATCGTGCGGCGTGCGTATCTCGGTGCCACCATCGGTGGCGATGAGCGTGTTGCGTGCCGGCACCACATCGCCACCCCTGAAATTCTGCACGAAGCAGAAGCCGCCCGATGCGGCCGTGACGGCGACCGTCACCTCCGCGAATCGCGGTAGCGTCGCCTTCGTCGGCCGGGTGGGCAAGGCGAGACCGGTGGCGGCCAGCAGGCCGCCTATGGAGGCCTCCATCGCGTCGATGGTGGCGATCTTCCAATGCTGTCCGGCTTCGACGAGCACGGCGGCCGGGCCGGCCTCCGCGTCCACGAAGGGGGCGTAATCGATCAGCCGACGGCCGCTGGCGTGCCCGTGATCGGCCACGATCAGCGGGGGCGTGCCCACCCGCATCGCGAGTTGGCGGCCCTTTTCGGTCGGGCCACTGAGGATCAGCGGCTCGGACGGCCACAGCATGGAATGCAGGTCGAGCAGCACGTCAGCCGTCTCGATCACCGGGCGGATCGCGCGGGCGCGGGCGAGTTCGATGGAATGGCGCGTGCTGTCGAGCTGGGCGGCTTCCCAGAGCCGGTTCATATCCTCATCCACATAGCGCGAGGTCGTCGGTTGGGCGGGGTCGAACCGGTCATAGGCGTCGAGATTGACGAAGCCGAAGGTCAGCGTGCCGCGCAGCGGGGCGGGCGGATTTTGCAGGATATGGTCGAGCGCCACGGCGCCGGCGATCTCATTGCCGTGCACAAGGGCGGTGACCACCACATTCGGGCCGGGCAGGCCGCTAGTGAAGCGCCAGAAGCCGGGGATGCCGAAATTGCCGTCGCGCCAGGGAGCGAGATCGGGCGCCACGAAATCGACATCGAAGGCGGGCAGCGCCTGGGCGGCCGGGTTCGTCGAAAGCTCCGGTGTCAAGCCGCACGCCAACCCGGTGTCGTGTAACCTCCAAGCATCATGAGAGTACTGTATACGGGCTTGGGCAGAGGGCAATCCGCCATGGCCACACGAATCCAAAGCATGCGGCGGCTTGCGATGGCGGCCTTCGCGCTGCACGGTGCGGCGCCCATGGCCCTTCATCCCCTGCACCGACTCTGGCGCGCCCTGCCAGCCGGGCCGCGCCGCGCCGCGTTTTTTCGCGTGGCGGCCACGCTGGCGCCGCGGCCCGACCTTCCACCGCCGCTTGCGCGCGCGGGGATTGTGGTGGGCGGCGAGATCGGCCGCGCCTCGGGGCTAGGGGAGGGCGCGCGGCTGATGCATGCGGCGCTCGGAACACTGGGCGTGCCGGCCTGGATGATGGCATGCGGCGCCACCGTGCCGGGGGAGAAGCTGCCTCCGGTCGGCGTGGCGGGGGCACCGACAGAAGCGGCGCTGGTGGTGCATGTCAATGCGCCGATGATTGCCGCCGCCTTCATGGGCGTGCCACGCGGGTTTTTGCGTGGGCGGCGTGTGGTGGGTTACTGGGCCTGGGAGCTGCCGGTGGTGCCCGACTCCTGGCGCCTGGGCGTGCCGTTCGTGCACGAGATCTGGACCCCCTCGCGGTTCAGCGCGGCGGCGCTTGAGCGGCTGGCGCCCGGCCGGGTTCGGGTCGTGGCGCATCCCGTCGCGGCCGTACCGCCGATCCCCTCCGCACTGACGCGCGCCGATTTCGGGCTCAGGGATGGCGCGGTCGTAGTGCTCGTCTCGTTCAGCCTAGCATCGAGCTTTGCGCGGAAAAATCCGCTGGCGGCGGTGGCCGCGTTTCGCGCGGCGTTCGGCGATCGGGCGGATCGGGTGCTGGTGCTCAAGATCGTCCATGCGGGCCATGCGCCAGCGGATTTGCGGGCGTTGCGGGAAGCCGCTGGCGGGGCGGCGAATATCGTGTTCGAGACGCGGGTTTTGCCGTTGGCGGACAGCCATGCCCTGACCCGGTGCGCCGACATCGTGCTGTCGCTTCACAGGAGCGAAGGCTTTGGCCTGGTGCCCGCCGAGGCCGCCCTGCTTGGGCGCGCCGTGGTGGCCACGGATTTTTCCGGGACCACGGATTTTCTGGATGCCGGCTGCGCGATGCCGGTGCCTTACCGTCTGGTGCCGGCACGCGATCCGCGCGGGGTTTTCGAGGCGCCAGGCGCGCACTGGGCGGAGGCGGATGTGGGCGCCGCCGCCGGGGCTTTGCGCAGGCTTGCCGAAGATGCGGGATTGCGGGCGCGGCTGGGGGCGGCGGCGCGGGCGCAGGCGACGCGGATTTTGGGGGCGGAGACGCTGGCATCGGCGGTGCGCGGGCTGGGCCTGGCGGTGGACGGGCGCGCCGCATGAGGGTGCTGGTGTGGCAGTGGGGACGGTTCGGCGCGGGGCCGCGGGTGGCGGCCGATTTTGCCGCCCTGTTCAACACACTACCCGGGACCGACGCCGCCCTATCGCTCTCGAGACGCGCCGAGATATTGCAGGGGCCGCACCGGCCGCGCTGCGAGTTGCCGATGCCCACCTATGGGAGCGTGCTCGGCTTTGCCGGCCGGGCGCTGCGCACGCCGATCATCATCCCCTGGCTCGCGCGGCAGATCCGGGCGCTGCAGCCGGATGTGGCGCTCTGCGCGATGCCGGGCCCGCTCGATCTCGGGATGCATGCCGCACTGCGCCTCGCACGGGTGCCTTACGCGGTCGTCGTGCATGATGCGGAGGCCCATCCAGGCGACGGACGGCCCTTGGAAATAACGCTGCAGCGGATGTTGCTCAAGCGGGCCGATGGCATCGTCGTGCTCTCCGACCATGTGCGGGGGCGACTGGATGAACTCGGGCTGACGGCAGGAAAGACCGTGCTGAAAACCACGCTGCCGCCGCATACGCTCGAAACCCCGCCGCCACCGCCGCGGGCGCATGGGGGAAAGCTGCGGCTGCTCTGTTTCGGCCGGCTGCTGCCCTATAAAGGCCTCGATCTGCTGGCTGAAGCGCTTGCGCGCGTGCTGCCGCGGGACGATCTGGACATACGCGTGGTGGGCGAGGGGCCGGAGAGCGCGCCGTTGCGCATTCTGCGTGGTCTGCCGGGCGTGAGCGTGGAGAATCGCTGGGTGCCGGAGGAGGAGGTGGGCACGCTGCTGGCCTGGTCGGACGCTGTGGTGCTGACGCATCGGGAGGCGAGCCAGAGCGGGGTGGTGGCGGCGGCCCTTGCGGCAAAGCGCTGGATCGTGGCGACACGGGTGGGCGGCATCGCGGAGCAGTTGCGCGGCCAGGCCGGCGCGGTGCTGTGCGACGTGGATCCGGAGGCGGTGGCCGAAGGGGTTAAGCGCTTGCTGGAGCATCCCCCGGCGGTTGATGCGATGGCGCCGCCCGACTGGCGGCGCGATGCGGCACGGCTGGCGGCGGAGCTGGCCGCGCTCGCGCGGCGGTAAGGGGGCGTTCCAATTTCGCGGGAGCTGTAATGCGCATACGGGATGCGCATTATGAATGCCGGGGCGTTTTTGGTGGGTGACCATGACACGTAACGTTCGGGAGGCAAGTTTGCGGCGCCCGACAAATGTCACCTTGCCTGAGGCCCTGTTGCTAGAGCATTTTCCGATCGCGTCGGGTCGGTGCAGTCGTTCGGAAAATGCTCTAGCTCTTTGTTTTGGCGAGCATCTTTATCCGACGGGTAACGCCGTGCGGTCGGATGATGCTCTAGAAGCTCGGGACGTTTCGCTCCAGAAAGAGTAATCTGCCCTCTCCTACCCCTGGCTCTGCACCTGCTCGGTCTTGCGCCAAAAATTACTAGCCATGGCGTTTTGCAGCCCTATGAACTGCAGCTGCACCCAGTCCAGAAACTCATGCAGGCCGCGGGAAAGAATCTGGTCGATGTTCTGGTCCATCAGGGCGGCGCGCAATTCGTCCAGCTGCTCCTGGGCGATGTAGGCGCCGCGCAAACCGTAGCCGGAGCTCAGCTGGCTCAAATAGATTTCGATCTGATGTACGCACAAAGTGATGGATCGCGGGAAGGAGTGGTTCATCAGCAGGAAACCGGCGACGGTGGAAGGTGTCATCACGGCAGGGTGGATGCGGCGGTAGGCGTGGAAGCCGGATGCGGCACGCAGCAGCCCGTGCCACTGGCTGATATCGAGCGGGCTGCCGACATCGTCCACGCTGGGCAGCAAGGTATGGTATTTGATGTCCACCAGCCGCGAGGTCTGGTCGCCGCGCTCCAGAAACTTGCCGATATTGTAAAAAGCCCAGCCCTGATCGCGAAACAGCGTGCCGTCGGTGATCCCGGCATGGGATTGGCACTGATCTTTCAGATAGGTGCACAGGCCGCTCACGCGGGAGGGCGCGCAATCGGCTTCGGTAAGGGTGCGCACCTTATTATAAAAAACATTGATCTGGGCCCACATCTCGGTGGAGATCAGCGGCCTTAAAGTACGCGCGTTTTCCCGCGCTGCGAACAGCGAGGAGAGGATGGAGGTCGGATTTTCGCGGTCGGCTAGATAGAACCGCGCGACGCTTGCCGCGTCGGCCTCGCCGTAAAGTTCATTAAAACGTTTTTCGTCGGCATTGATCTGGATGATCGAGCGCCAGCCGGTGCGGTCGGCGCCGTGGCGCACGAAGGTGTCGGTCACATCTAGGACACGTGCGAGATTTTCGATCCGCTCCATGTAGCGGGCGAGCCAGAACAGCGCTTCGGCGTAGCGCGAAAGCAGCAGCGGGCCGCGGCCGGAGGTTGCGGTATAGTAGCTCATTCGAGCACCCAGGTATCCTTGGAGCCACCACCCTGGGACGAGTTCACCACCAGCGAACCTTCGCGCAGGGCCACGCGGGTGAGGCCGCCCGGCAGCACCCAGGTCGATTTTCCGGTGATCGCGAAGGGCCGCAAATCCACGTGGCGGGGCGCGAGTTTCGCCCCGCACAAGGTGGGCGAAACAGAGAGGCTGATCATCGGCTGGCTGATATAATTGGCGGGGTCCGCCTTCAGCTGCAGCCGGAAGGCGGCGATTTCCGCGGCCGTCGCGTGGGGGCCGATGATCAGGCCATAACCGCCTGATTCGCCCACCGGCTTCACCACCAGCTTTTCGAGATTCGCCAGCGTAAAGGCCAGGCCTTCGGGTTCGCCGCAGATATGGGTTTCGACATTGGCCAGGATCGCCTCTTCGCTGAGATAGTAGCGGATGATGCGCGGCATGTAGGCATAGATCGCCTTGTCGTCGGCAACGCCGGTGCCGACTGCGTTGGCGATGGCAACTCTGCCGCGCCGCCAGGAGTCGATCAGGCCGCGCACGCCGAGCGTGCTGTCGGGGCGGAACACGTCGGGGTCGAGAAAATCGTCGTTCAGCCGGCGGTAGATCGAATGCACGGGCGCGAGGCCAGCGGTGGTGCGCATGAACACATGGGCATCCTCCACCACCAGATCGTTGCCTTCAACCAACGGCACGCCCATCTCGCGGGCCAGGAAAATATGCTCGAAATAAGCGGAGTTGTAGATGCCCGGCGAGAGCAGCACCACTTGCGGCTCGCTCACATCGGTGGGCGCGATTTCGGCCATGGCGGCCTGCAGCATCGTGCCATAACTGCCGACCGGGCGGATGGGAATTCCGTCGAGCAGGTCGGGGAAGATGCGACGCATCATCTTGCGGTTTTCGAGCACGTACGACACGCCGGAGGGTGTACGCGCATTATCCTCAAGCACCAGGAATTCGCCGCGTTCGTCACGGATGATGTCGATCCCGCATACATGCACATAGGTGCCGTGCGGCACTTTCAGGCCGACCATCTCGGGGCGGAAATTCGCATTGCCGGTGACAAGGGCGGTGGGGACGATACCGTCCTTCAAAATCTTCTGGCCGTGATATACATCGTGGATGAAGGCGTTGAGCGCAGCCACGCGCTGGCGCACGCCGCGTTCCAGATGATCCCATTCCTTGCTCGTTAGCACACGGGGGATCAGGTCGAAGGGCAGGATGCGGTCGATTGCGTCCTTGTCGGAATAGACGGTGAAAGTGATGCCCTGATTGAAAAGTTCCACCTCGGCGATGTCGGCGCGGCGCCGAAGTTCCACGGGGTCCATGTGCGCGAGGCGTTCGGCGATCAATGCGACGGCCGGATCGTGGCTGGCACAATCCATCAATTCACAAAAAAACGAGCCTTTGTCGTAACCGTCCAAAAGACCCTGCACGCACGCCCCTTTCCCGATCGCCGCAAGCTAAGACGGGTTTTTATGCAGAAGCAAGACACGGGCCATCGATGATGGCTGGAGTGACGAGGGTTGACAGGTGCGCCCATGGGCTGAAGCCAACCCAGCGATTTTTACGTGTCTTTGCTCACCGCCGTCTCGGCGGGCTCAAGATCGACTCCCACGGCCACCGTGTGTTTGCCGCCGCCGAGGATCACGCCGAAAATCGGGCTGATATCGCTATAGTCGCGCCCCCAGCCCAGCACCACGTGCTCCTCGGCGATCAGGATGCCGTTTGTCGGGTCCACATCCACCCAGCCATGCAGCGGGCCCATCCAGCACGCGACCCAGGCATGGGATTGGTCGGCGCCCCGGCGGCGGATCTGCCCCGGCGGCGGCTTGGTCCGGATATAGCCGCTTACATAGCGGGCCGGCAGGCCAAGGCCGCGCAACCCAGCGATCATCAGATGCGAGAAATCCTGGCATACGCCGGCCCGCTGGGCCAGCACCTGGCGCACCGGGGTATTCACCGTCGTCACGCCCGCGCGGAACGCGAAATCGCGGCGAATACGGGCGTTGAGGTCGAGCAGCCCTTCCAGGATCGGCCGCGATTCGGGAAAGGATTTGGACGCGTAATCGCGCGCCTCCGGCACCGCCGCCACCATCGGGCTTTCAAACAGGAATTCGGCCGCCTCATAGCCCGCCGTCCCGCCGCCGAAGGCGGCGTGGGATACGCTTTCCCAGGCCGGCGTTTCTTCCGGCTTCGGAATGGCAGGCGCCTTCACCTCCACCGTCGCTTCAAGATTCACCTCGAATGCCGGATGGGGGGAATCGAGAAACATCCAGCAGACATCGTTGCCAAAACAGTCGCTGCCGCCAATGGTTCGCGATGGCGTGGGCGAGGGCGTGAGGCTGCTGCGGATCACCCGCTGCCAGGGCAGGCTGCGCGGATGCAGATGCAGCAGGTGCACGCCGAGATCGACCGGGCTGCCATAGGTGTAGCGGGTGCGATGATGCACGGCGTAGATCACGGGAGGCCATCCGTGAACGTCACCGGCAGCAGCGCGAAATACTGGCGCATCACGGAATCCGATATGGCGGCCACCTGTGCGCCGATGGCACGCAGGCGGGGTGCCAGGGCGGCGGCCACGATCGGCTGCTCCTCGGCGCCGACCAGGTCCGAAACCATCAGGCGCGCTTCCGCGATCGCAGGGTCGAACATCGCGGCCAGCGGCGCGTCCTCGCGGCCGGCAAGCACAGCCAGCGTATTGCGGGCGCTCACCAGCTGGTAGCCAAGCGCGCGCGGGTTGCTTTCATCGGCAACCACCAGATCGATCACCGGCGCGGGCTGTACTACCGACAGATAGCGGGCGCGGTAGGTCAGCGTGCTGTCGCACAGCTCCAAGGCCAGCGTGAGCCCGGCTTCGATACGCTCGGGCTTCTGGTCCAGCGCATGGGCCAACTGGCCGGCCACGCTCTGCCCGCGCTCGATCCGCCGGCCGAGATCGAGAAACAGTCGGCCGCCGCCGCGCACCATGTTTTCCGCCGCATAGCCCGAAACGGTCGCCGAGAACTGGAGCACCTGGCCACAAAAATCCGACATCAGCCCGGCGCCCACCGCGCGCTGGCCGGGGCGCAGCAGCAGCCGGTTGCCCTTCAGGCGACGCAGATCGTGCGCGATGGTGGCATGCATCTCCCCGCTCAGCCGGTCGCGCAGCGTGTCGGCCAGGTCGCGCACCCGCCCGGTGAGGCGAGCGACGCTGCCGGTGTCGCGCGCCAGCGCCCGCAGCAGCAGATCGGCCATCTGCCCGAACCCGGCGCCGGCCGCCTGTTCCTGGCTGACGATGCCGGCATCGCCCATGCAGGCGACCAGGGCCGCCATGTCCGGCATGTCGCGCGGCAGCATGGTGCCGCGCGCGATGCGGGCGAGCACGGTGCGGCTGAGGCGCGCGACGTTCTCCAGCCGCTCCAGATAGCGGCCGAGCCAGAAAAAATTATCGGCGACGCGGCTGGGCAGGTCGCCGGCTGTGCGGCGGATCGACAACGCTGGCACATGGAGATTGCCCGGGCCATAAATATCCTCGCCCTCCTCCTGCAGCACCCAGACATCCTTGCAGAGGGCGGTCTGCGGCAGCTTGCCGGCAACCAGCGTGTCGCCCTCCAGCACGCGCGCGACCCCGCCGGGCAGGGCGCGCCAAGCCAGGCCATCATGGATGAGGAACAGGCGGAGCACGATGCGGCGGGGTTCGAGCGTTTCGCCCTTGGCGGCACAGGGGGCGAAGCTGGGCAAAGGCGGCGCGATCGCCGCATAGGCCCAGGGCCGCTCGGCGATACGGGCGCGCAGCGCATCCTTCTCCGCCGTGGTCATGGCGGAAGGCAGCAGGGCCTCGGTGCCGGCCTCCGCGGCGTGCAGGATCTGCCAGGTGTCGAGCTCCGCCAACGCCCTTAGCCGTGCCGCCGGCTCGCCGAGCCAGAGCGTGGGCACGGTATCGAGCGCGAGCTCGGCGCCGGTCAGAACGCGGGAGAGCAGCGGCAGAAAGGCGGCCAACCCCGGCGCCTCGGCATACGCGGCGCCAGGGCCGTTCAGCACCTGCACGTTCCCCTGGCGCACGACGCTGAGCAGGCCGGGGATGCCGGCGGCGACCCCGCCTGAAAGCTCCAGCGGATCGGCATCGGCGCCCGATTGGCGGCGGACCAGCACATGCACGGGCTGCAGCCCGCGCAGGGTCTTCACCCACAGAGCATCATCGCGCACCGTCAGGTCGCCAGCCTCCACCAGCACGCAGCCGAGCGCACGGGCCAGCACCACATGCTCGAACCATCGCGGATCGGCATGGCCCGGGGTGAGCAGGGCCAGCCCGGGATTACCGGCGGTCTCGGGCACCAGGCGCTGCAGACTGTCCTGCCAGGCCTCGAAGAACGGGCGGACCTGGGTCACCTCCATGGTCTTGAACAGTTCCGGGAGGATGCGCGCCATGATCCGGCGGTTTTCCAGCACATGGGCGAGGCCGGCAGGCTCCCCCGTGCGATCGGCGAGCACACACCAGCTGCCATCGCCAGCGCGGATCACATCGGCGGCGTAAAGCTGCACGTGGCGCTGCGGCATCGCCGCTTCCGGCGGGGGGGGGGCCGTGGCCCGCAGCGCGCGCTGATAGTCGTGGCTGGGATACACCAACGCCGGCGGCAGGTGGCCAAGCTCCAGCAGCGACCGTTTGCCGTAGAGGTCTGCCAATACGAGTTCGAGCAATTCGGCACGCTGGGCGAGGCCGGCCGCAAGCGTGTTGAACTCCGCCTCGGTCAGCAAATAGGGGATCGCGTCGCAATGCCAGGCGCCGGCATTCGGCACCGAAAGCAGGGCAGCCGCCCCCTCTTCGGCGCTCGCGCGCTCCAGTTCCGCCGCGCGTTCCCATAGGGCGGCGGTCCCCATGCCCAACAGTGTACCTAGCATGCGCCGCCATGGGCCGCGCAGCCGGCCATCGGTGCCTACAAGCTCATCCCAGCCGCGTGGCCGCGCGGAAACGCTGGGGGCGTCCGGCATGGGTCAACCGCAAAGCAAGGAGAAAGCGGTTCTTTTTTGAAAAAAAGAACCAAAAAACTTTTGTTCGCCGGCCGTGGCCGCCCACATTCCGGGTCGGGTCCGGGGCGTAGGCTGGGCTTCAACCCACCCTGCGGTCGCGATCTGCTTCACCCTGCGCGCCTCAAATCCAGCGTACGCGGATGCTCCATCGTGGGGATCGCCTTCGGTTCCGCCATACGGCCGGGCGTATGCCCGATCGGGTAGAACCGGGCACGCCGCCGCGCTTCGGCCTCGTTGGCATTCACGGGGAAGGTTTCGTAGTTGCGGCCGCCCGGATGCGACACGTAATGGGTCAGGCCGCCGATGCTGCGGGCGCTCCACCGGTCGTACACATCGAAGATCAGCGGGCTTTGCGCCGGCACTGTGGGGTGCAGCGCCGAGGGTGGCGCCCAGGCCTTGAAGCGCACCCCGCCCACGTAATCGCCTACCGCATTGGTCTGTGTTAGCGGCACCGCATGGCCGTTGCAGGCGAGGATGTAACGCTCATTCACCCAGCCGCGCACGCGCGCCTGCAGCCGTTCCGGGGAACTATCCACATAGCGCACGGTGCCGCCGGCCGCCGGTTCCTCACCCAAAACATGCCAGGGCTCCAGCGCATGGCGCAGCTCCACATTGATACCATCCAGGGTCACGTCGCCGATCTTCGGGAAACGGAACTCCAGATGTGGTGCGAACCATGATTTTTCGAGATGGAAACCAAGCTGCCCGAGTTCTTCCAGCACCCCCGTAAAATCCTGCTCCACGAAATGCGGCAGCATGAAGTCGTCGTGGATGCGGGTGCCCCAGCGGGTCAGCGTGCGCGCGTATGGGTGCTGCCAAAAGGCGGCGATCGCCGAGCGCATCAACAGCATCTGCGCCATCGACATCTTGGCGTCGGGCGGCATCTCCAGAGCGCGGAATTCCACCAGGCCGAGCCGCCCGGTGCTGCTCTCCGGCGCATACATCTTGTCGATCGAAAACTCGGTGCGGTGGGTATTGCCGGTGAGGTCGGCCAGCAGATTGCGAAACAGCCGGTCGGTGAGCCAGGGCGGCGTTTCCACCTTGGGCGAGATGCGGCGGAAGGCGAGTTCCAGCTCGCCCACACTGTCCATCCTCGCTTCATCAATACGCGGATGCTGGCTGGTCGGGCCAATGAACAGGCCGGAAAACAGGTAGGAGAGGCTCGGATGGTTGTGCCAGAAGCCCAACAGGCTTTTCAGCAAATCAGGCCGGCGCAGGAACGGGCTGTCTTTCGGCGTGGCCGCGCCCATCACCACATGGTTGCCGCCGCCGGTGCCCACATGCCTTCCATCCAGCATGAATTTCTGCGTCGCCAGCCCGGTCTCGCGGGCGACGTCATAAAGCTGCGTGGTGCGCTCGACCATATCCGACCAGTTCTCCGCCGGATGGATGTTCACCTCGATCACGCCCGGGTCGGGGGTGATGGAAAACTGGTTGAGGCGCGGATCGCGCGGCGGCTGGTAGCCTTCCAGCACCACCTGGGTGCCGAACTCCTCTGCCGTCGCCTCGATGGCGGCGGCGAGATCGAGCCAGTCCTCGGCCGCGTAGAGCGGCGGCAGGAACACGTGCAGCTTGCCTTGGCGGGGGTCGACGGCGAGCGCGGTGCGAACAAGATCGGGTTCCTCGCGGCCGATCTCCGGCAGACGCTGCGGCATCGGGCCGGGGCCATCCATGCCGGGTCTGCTGGCGTGCCCATTGGCCGGAAAACCCGATACGCGGCGATAGGCTTGCGACGGTGGCAGTTTTTCGAGCGGCGCAAAAGGGTCGGGCTCGACATCGAACTCGATATGTTGTGGGTCGGCCCAGGGCAGGCTGTCGAGCGGCAGGCGGAAGCCGATCGGCGCATCGCCGGGGATCAGGAACAGCACGCCGGGCCGAAAAAACCATTTGCCGGATTGCCAGCGTCGGGTGCCGTTCTGCGCCACGCGGCGCAGCGGCAGCACGCTGCCGACATTGGCGTGGAGCCCCTGGCCGAACACCCGCGCCATGCGGTCGCGCGCCATCGGATCCTTCAGTTTGGAATCCTCGGCCAGCACGTTGGCGGGCAAGCGGTTCTCCTTCCACAAGAAATAATGGATGTCCTCGTAGGCAGGATTGATCAGGTCGGGGGGCACCTGCAGGCGCTCGGCCAGGGCCTCGCAGAAACGGCGCGCGTCATCGGCCGAAGCGTTGCCATGGTCGTCATCGGAGGCGAACAGGGACAGGTCGCGCCAAATCGGCTCACCGTCGCGGCGCCAATGGGCGTTCAAAGCCCAGCGGGGGAGTTGTTCGCCCGGATAATGCTTTCCCAGGGCATGGGTGATCGCGGCCCCTTGCGACCAGAGGGGGATCAGCTTGCGTAGCAGTCGGCCCGCGTGCTGGCGCTTGGTTGGACCGAGCGCATCGGTGGTCCATTCTGCCCCATCCATGTCGGTGGCACTCACAAAGGTGGGTTCGCCACCCATGGTGAGACGCACATGACCCTCGGTCAGTGCGTGGTCGACGCGGCGACCGGTGGCCAAAATCGCCTGCCATTGATGCTCGGTATAGGGTTTCGTCACCCGCGGGGATTCGCACAGGCGGCTCACCGACATTTCGAAGCCGAATTCTACCTCAGCCTTCTCGACGCCCCCGGAGATCGGCGCGGCGGAGATCGGATCGGGGCTGGCCGCAAGCGGGATATGGCCCTCGCCGGTCAGCAGGCCGCTGGTCGCATCCAGCCCGATCCAGCCGGCGCCGGGCAGGTACACCTCGGCCCAGGCATGCAGGTCGGTGAAATCCGATGTCGGGCCCTCGGGCCCCTCCAGCGGTTTCTGGTCGGCGACGAGCTGGATCAGGTAGCCGGAAACGAAGCGGGCGGCGAAGCCCAGATGGCGCAGCACGTGCACCAGCAGCCATGCGCTGTCTCTGCACGAGCCTTTTTGCACCGCCAGAGTCTCTTCGGGCGACCAGACGCCTGGTTCCATGCGTACGATGTAGGCAATCTGTTTCATCACCCGCTGGTTCAGATCCACCAGCAGATCGATGGTGCGTGTGGGCTCCCGCGGGATCGCCGCCAGCAGGCCGGCCAGCAGCGGGCCCGGCGCCGTCAGCTTGCGGAACGGGGCAAGCTCCTGGTCCAGCACCGGATCGTAGCTGAAGGGGAAGGTTTCGGCCTCAGGCTCAAGAAAAAAGTCGAACGGGTTGATGGTGGCCATGTCGGCCACGAGGTCGACCGTGACCTCGAAAAACGTGGTGCGCTCCGGGATCACCACGCGGGCCAGGAAATTGCCTTGTGGGTCCTGCTGCCAGTTCAGGAAATGGTCTTTCGGCTGGATCTTCAGCGCGTAGGAGATGATCGGCGTGCGCGCATGCGGGGCCGGGCGTAGCCGGATGGTTTGCGGGCCAAGCGCCACCGGTCGGTCGTAGCGGTAGGAGGTGCGATGGGTGAGCGCGACGTGAAGAGTCATGGATCGGACAGGCTCCGGCAGGCGGCGCATCATTAACAGAAATGGGGGGTAGCAAGAACCGGGCTGCGTCGGGGCCGTCAGCGTCCGGTGATGCGCCTGGGAATACGCAACTTTAGGCGCCCCGGGCGTTGAGGGCGAGACCGAAACGGAAGCCCCAGCCATGCGTCTGTTCAAATGCCCAGCCTGCAGCCAGCTGCTGTATTTCGAGAACACGCGTTGCGAGCGCTGCGGACATCGGCTGGGCTATGATCCCGGCTGCTTCGGCATGCGGGCGCTGGAACCGGCCGGGGCGGCGTGGTCGGACACGGCCGGATCGTGGAAATTTTGTGCCAACGCGGGCCAGGATGCCTGCAACTGGCTGCTGCCCTACGCATCGTCCGATCATTACTGCGCGGCGTGCCGGCATAATCATGTGGTGCCCGACCTTTCCGATCCAGACAACGTCACGCAGTGGCGTGCGCTGGAATTCGCAAAGCACCGGCTGTTCTACGCGCTGATGCGGCTGAAGTTGCCCATCCCGACGCGGGCTGACGATCCGGAGGGACTGGCCTTCGATTTCCCGGCCGAAACCCCCTGGCAGCCCCATGTGCTCACCGGGCACGATGACGGGCTGATCACCATCGCGTTGAAGGAAGGCGACGCCGTGCAGCGGGAACGCATGCGCGACGAGATGGGTGAGCTGTATCGCACGCCGCTCGGCCATTTCCGCCACGAGATCGGCCATTTCTACTGGGACCGGCTGGTGCGCGACAGCGAATTCTTGGGCCCGTGCCGTGCGTTGTTCGGCGACGACCGCGCCGATTACGCGCAGGCGCTGCAGGCGCACTACGCGCGCGACCCGATGCCGGGATGGCAGGACTCGTTCGTCAGCTGCTACGCCACCAGCCATCCTTGGGAGGATTTCGCCGAAACCTGGGCGCATTACCTGCATATTGTCGATACGGTGGAGATGGCCGCTTCGTTCGGCGTGGGTATCCACCCGAAACTGTCGCGCGACGCCTCGTTACAGGCCGATATCGATTTCGACCCTTACGACGAGGCGGATATGGGCGTGATCCTGGAGGCCTGGCTGCCGCTGGCCTTCGCGGTCAACAGCCTCAACCGATCGATGGGCCAGGCGGATTTCTACCCGTTCGTTCTATCCGATAAGGTGATGGAGAAGCTGCGGTTTATCCACGCGGTCGTGCATGGTGACCTGAAAGCCGCATCGCCGGGCAGCTGAGTTCGCGGGTTCTTTATTCGTCAGGCTTCCGATGCGATGGTGCACCCATGGATGCGCTCCGAATCGCCGGCTTACGCAAAAGTTTTGTTCGGCCGGCGGTCGATGGTCTCGACCTGACCGTCGGAGAAGGGGAATTCTTTGCCCTGCTCGGCCCGAATGGCGCGGGCAAAACCACCACGCTACGCATGGTGGCGGGGCTGTTGAAGCCGGATGGGGGCAGCATCACCGTGTTCGGCATCGATGCCCTGAGGGACAAGATCGCCGCGAAACGGCTGGTGGCGTGGCTGCCGGAGGAGCCGCTGCTGTACGAGCTGCTGACCCCCTTGGAATATCTGGAATTCGTGGCCGGGCTGTGGTCGGTCGAGCCGGTGCTGGCCCGGGCGCGGGCCGAGGATTATCTGGGGCGGCTCGGCCTCTGGCCGCACCGCAACGAGCGCTGCGCCGGTTTTTCCCGCGGCATGCGGCAGAAAACGGTGCTCGCCGGTGCACTCATCCACGACCCGAAACTGTTGATCCTCGACGAGCCCCTCACCGGGCTCGATGCGGCGGCGGCGCGTGACGTGAAGGATTTGCTGGCCGCCCGGGTCGCCGCGGGATCGAGCATCATCCTCACCACCCACATCCTGGAGGTTGCGGAACGCCTGGCGGACCGGATCGGCATCATCAGCCAGGGCAGGCTCAAGGCACTCGGCTCGCTGGCCGATTTGCGTGCCACCGGCGGCGCGAACCGCGAACGCGACACGCTCGAGGACGTGTTTCTGCGGCTCGTCGGCAAGCACACGGTCGAGGCCGCTTGAGCGAGGCGATCGCCGCGCGGACGACGCTCGGGCTGTTGCTGCGTCACGAGGCGCGGCTGATCTGGCGCGGCAGCCTGTTTGGCGGCCGGCATGGTTGGGTGTTGCTGGTCGGGTTTATCGTGCTGCTGCACGGCATCGGCTACGGCGTCGCGATTGGCTTCACCCATGTGCACCTGGCGAGCACCGACCAGGTGCTGGGGGCCACGCTCGCGCTGCTGTTCGTCGGCGGGCTGATGCTGGCGCAGGCGGTGCAGCGCGCGAGCGAATTGCTGGATGACCGCACCGACCTGTCCTGGCTGCTCTCCACCCCGGTGCCACCCGGCAACATCCTGGCGGTGCGGCTGCTGGCGGTGGCAGGCGGGGTTTCGCTTTACTGGCTGCTGCTGTTGGTGCCGCTCGCCGACGGCATGATGTTCTTGGGGCGGCCCGATCTGGTGGGCATCTACCCGATGCTGGTGGTGCTGGCCCTGCTGGTCACCAGCTGCGGGTTTGCGGTGACGTTCCTGCTGCTCCGCCTGTCCGACGTGCGTCGCACGAGGGCGCTCGCGAACGGGTTCGCGACGCTGATCGGTGCCGCCGTGTTTTTGGGCGGGCAGACACGCTCGCTGCTGCCGCCTGAGATCAGCGACCGGTTCTGGCGTTCCTTCGCGCCGGCCAGCGAGGCCTCGTCGCACGGGCCCCAATGGTTGCCGGCACGCGCGCTGATGGGGGACATCGAGCCTCTGGCGATCCTGCTTGCGATTTCCGTCGGGGCAGCATTGGCGGTGAGCTGGGGGTTGCAGCGCTGGTTCGCGGCAGGAGCCCAGGCCGTAGTGGCCGGTGCGCCGCGCGCGCGCTCGGCTGCCTGGGCCGATCGGCGCCTGTTCCGCGCCGGCACGTTGCGGGCGCTCTTGCGCAAGGAGGTGATGCTATTGCACCGTTATCCAGGGATCGCGGGGCTCGCCCTCTATTACACGATCTACCTGGTGCCTGCGGTGGTCGCGATTTCCCGTGGCGCCAGCCTGCATGGGAACGGGGCACCGGGGGCGCGGCTGCTGGGGGCGGCACCGGTGCTGACCGCGGGCGAGCTTGCGCGGTTGTTCATTTCGGTGACCATGATGGGCGATGAAGCGGCCGAATTGGTCCGCGCCGCGCCTGTCACCCTGGGCGCCACAAGGCTGGCAAAGCTTGCGGCCGCCTCGCTGGGGGTGGTCTCGATCCTCGGCTTGCCGGTGCTGGGCTTGGGGATCAGCCTGCCCGGGGCGGTGCCGGCCATGCTCGCCGGGACGTTCGGCAACGTGGCGTGCAACCTGCTGCTGGGGCTGTGGCGTCCGGCGCCGATCAAGCGCACAGATTTGCGTCGCGACCGGCGCGGCTGGGGCGGACTCGTGAATGTGGTGGGCTTCATGTTCAGCGGCGCCTGGTCGATCGCCACCTGGCAAATGCTGCAAGGCAGTTTTCTGGCGCTCCTGCCCGCCAGCCTCGCCGTATGCGGCCTCTGGTTCTGCCGGCCGGAGGCAGCGCAAGGTGAGTAGCGCCTGATGCGTTATGCCGAATTCGCCCTTCTGCTGATCCCGCTCGCGATCCTCATCGCCTGGGTCTACGGCATACGCGGCCTGAGCGTGCGCGGCATTCTGGCATTCCTGCTGCTGTTCGCGGTGATCGGCTTCACGCTCTATTTGTTCGGGGCCCATCGGGTGTTCAACGGCACCTATGTGCCCGCGCATCTGGAGGGCGGGCGCGTGGTGCCGGGCCTGGCGAAATGAACGCGCGCACGCTGCTCGGCACGCCTGGGCTGGCACCGGTGTTGGGTGCCCTGCCCCATGCCAGGCTGGTGGGCGGGTGCGTGCGCGATATGCTGGCGAAGCGCCAGGTGGCCGATATCGACCTGGCCACGCCCGACCCGCCCGATCGGGTTTTCTCCAAGTTGGAGCAATCGGGCCTCAAAGCGATCCCGACCGGGATCGCGCATGGCACGATCACCGCGATCAGCGCCGGGCAAGCGTTCGAAATCACCACGTTGCGCCGCGACGAGAAAAGTTTCGGCCGCCACGCACGGGTGTCATGGACCGATGATTTTAGGGAGGATGCGGCGCGGCGCGATTTCACCATCAACGCGATGTCGCTGGATCGGGACGGCACAGTTTACGATTATTTCGAAGGCGCCACCGATCTGGCAGCCGGCCGGCTGCGGTTCGTGGGCGAGGCGAAGCTGCGCGTCTCCGAAGACTACCTGCGCTGCCTGCGATATTTCCGGTTTTATGCGCGCTACGGCCAGCCGCCGCCTGATCCGGCGGCGATCGCTGCCATCGAGGCGGGCAAAGCGGGGTTGACGAGGCTTTCGGCCGAACGTGTGTGGAGCGAGCTGAAACGCATTTTTGCCGCCCCCGACCCGCGCGGTGCGCTTGCCCTGATGCACCAAACCGGCGTGTTGCAGATGGTTCTGCCAGAAGCGGGAACTTTGGAAAACCTGACGCGCCTGATCGCCGCCGGCGCACCGCCCGACCCGATGTTGCGCATCGCTTCCCTGCTCCGCGAAAGCGCGGGCCGTCTCGCGGATCGCCTGAAGCTCGCCACCGCCGAACGCGACCGCCTCGACAGCCTGTTGCGGGGCCCTGCCCCCGCCGAGCCCGCCGATGACGCGACCTTGCGCCGCCTGCTTGCAGAGGATCCGGCCGAAACGCTGGTCGATCGCGCCTGGCTGAACGCCACGCATTGCGCGTCGCTGGCGGCGCGTATCGAAGCCATGCCCCGCCCGCTGTTTCCGCTCGAGGGCCGCGACGCGCTGGCGCTGGGCGCCGCACACGGCCCGCAGATCGGCGCGGCGTTGCGACGCGTGCGCTCCTGGTGGCTGGCCGAAGGCTGCACGGCCAAGCGCGAAGCCGCGCTCGAACGTTTAAAAAACGAATTGAAGTTGTAGGATGGGCCTCAGCCCATCATCGCCTCCATCAACGCGCGCAATATTGCCGTGCTTTCAGAAAACTCGATCCTCCCGCCCTTCAAAAAAAAATTCTGTAACCGCCTTCGCGGGTGCAGCGAATAGGGTTTCAACAGCAGCGAGCCCGGCGCTCGTTCTGTGCCAGACATATTTCCACGGGACACACAGATCATGATTCTATCGAAGATGTTTGCGCGTGGCGCGATCATGGCCGCCTCGCTCGCTCTGCTATCCGCATGCGCGGCTCAGCCATCTGCGCCGACGATTTTCGGATCGCGCATCCTCGCGCCCGAAATTGCCGGCAGCGGCGGCACGGAACACATGGCCTCCGCCAACGATTCGCCACCGAGCGTTTTCGGCGTACCGACTGGATTGCCAAAGCGCGACATGGCGGTTGCAAATCTGGCTGCAACGCCGCACCAGATGCCCCCCATGTAAAGGCGCAGAGCGTTCTTTTCTTCAGAAAAGAAGACTCCTTCCTACTTTAACTTTTCCTTGAAAAAATCCACTCGCCGCTCATCCACGCGCGCCCGCAGAACGGGATCGGGCAATTGATGGGTGCCCGGCAGGATCAACAGATTGTAGGGCTTGCCCGCCGCGATCAAAGCCTGTGTCAACTTGAACGTATTTTCGAAATACACGTTGTCGTCGGTCAACCCGTGCATGATCAGCAGCGGGCGTTTCAGGCCGGCGGCGTAGGTGAGCACATTGCTGAGCCGGTAGGCCTCGGGTGCATTCTGCGGGATCCCCAGATAGCGTTCCGTGTAGGCGGTGTCGTAATCGTCGTAATCCACCACCGGGGCGCCGGCCACGCCTGCCGCGAAAATATCGGGCCGGCGGGTGATTGCCATCGCGGTGAAATATCCGCCGAACGACCAGCCTTCCACCCCGGCGCGGCGCAGGTCGATTTGCGGAACCAGCTTGGCGACGCCGAGCAATCCGTCAACCTGGTCGGAAAGTGGCGCGTCGATCAGGTCACCCTTGGTGGCGCGCTCAAAATCATGGTCGCGGCCAGGGGTTCCGCGGCCATCCAGCGTGACCACGATAAATCCCTGGTCGGCGAGGCACTGGTCTTCCAGCGCCTGGCGGGGCGCCTGCACCACGTTCTTCACCCCTGGCCCCGCATAGACCGACAAAATCACGGGGTATTTCCTGCCGGCCACGAAATCCGAGGGGCGCAGTATACGCGCATCGAAATTTTTCGAGCCCGCCACCAGATATTGTGCGTGCGGCAGGGAGGCTGGGGTTTCGGCCACGCTCGGCAACGCACCCAGCGCCGTGCCATCGGCCTTGCGCAGGGCCACGCCGGCCGAGCCATCGGCGAGCGAGAATATATCCGCGAACAGGGCGTGACCGTCTTCGGCGAACACCGCGTTATGCTCGCCCGCCGCCGCCGCGAGTGTTTCGGGCTGGCCGCCCTTGAGGGGCACGCGAAAAATGCCGAACGAGGTGCGTTCGGGGCTCGCGGTGACCACCACGCTGCCTTGGCCGCCCGCGTCGATATCGTCGAGCGCATCGAAACGGAAGCCGGGCGGTGTCACGGGATGATCGGGCGAACCATCGGCGTGGCGCAGTTCGAGCCGCCATGTGCCGGCGCGTTCGGCGGCCCAGAGAAAGCCCGATCCGTCCGGCAGCCACGCGGGCAGATCGATGCTGTTGAAATTGGGGGAGAACATCGGCCGCAAATTCAGCCAGGTTGGGTCGGTTTCCGTGAGCAACGCCGAGGTGGCGCCGGTGGCCGGATCGACGGCCAGCAGCTTTTCGATAGTCTGCTCGCGGTTGAGCACGACAAGGCTAAGCTTGCCGGCCTTCGGCCAGATCACCCGGGCGACGTAGGGGAAGGCCGCGCTGTCCCACGCGATCCAGGTGGTGGGGCCGCCGGAACGGGCGATCAGCCCGAGCCGCAGTTTTGCGTTCGCCGTGCCGGCACGCGGGTAGCGGAATTCGGCCGGCGCCTGGTCCGGGTGGCCGGGGTCGGCGATGAAATGTTTTTCGACGCCGGAGGTATCGGCCTCCTCGTAGACGAGCTTCTGGGAATCAGGCGACCACCAGGCCCCATCCTGGCGGTCCAGCTCCTCGGCGGCGGCGAATTCGGCGAGGCCACGCGTGAGGGTATCGGTGGCGCCGTGGGTCAGCGCGGTATCGGCGCCGGTGGCGAGGTCCACCACATGCAGATCGTTGTTCTCGACCACCGCCACGGCATGGCCGTCTGGCGAGAGGCGCGGAGCGACAAATCCCTGGCCCGGCACGGGCGTCGCGTTACCGGACGGGAGGGCGATCTTGATCAGGCGGTCGCCCTGGGTGGCGAGAACGAGGTGGCCATCTTCGGAGCCGGCGAAATCGGTGATGCCGGTGAGCGTCATGCGGGCACGCTCGCGCCGTGCCTTCTCCTCCGTGCTGAGCTGCTCCGGCTCAGGCGCGGGCTTGGCGAGTTCGCGCTCGGTTTTGGTAGCGGTATCGAATTCGAACAGGCGGAGTTTGGTGTCGCGTGGCTGGCTGCGCAGGTAGAGAACATGCCTGCCATCGGCTTCGGGCAGAACATGGCGGGGCTGGCCCAGCGTGTAATTGCGGGTGCGCGCCAGCTGCACGAAGCAGGATTCGGCGCCCGTGGCGGTGGCGGCGGCCGGGCAGATCGCGGCGGCCAGAAGAAAAAGCCGCGCCGCGGACCGATTGCCTTGCAGCCGTTTACCCGCCCGCAACACTGCCTGCATCACGCTGCCTCTTGCCATGCAAACCCCATCTAAAACACAACACTTCCATGGACCTGCACATAGAAAACGTCGTTCGGCAAGTTGGGGAGCGCGGGCCTGCCTCCTCCACCCACCAAGCATGATCTCGCGGCATTTTCAGGCCCAGCGGCTGAAGCTGCACATCCTCGACTGGGGCGATCCGTCCGCACCCCCGGTGATCCTGCTGCATGGCGGGCGCGACCATGCCCGGGCGTGGGACGATGTGGCGCAGGCTCTGGCGCTCACCCACCGGGTGATTGTGCCGGATTTGCGCGGGCATGGGGATAGCCAATGGGCGGATGCCGGCGGCTACACGATGCCGGGCTTCATCTATGATCTGGTGGCGCTGATCCGGCACCTGAACTTGCCGGAGGTAAACCTGGTCGGCCATTCGCTCGGCGGCAACATCGCACTTCGCACGGCGGGCCTGTATCCGGAGATGGTAAGGCGGGTGGTCAGCATCGAGGGGCTGGGGCCATCTCCCCAGATGGCGCAGGAAATGGCGGCCAAACCGGTCGAAACGCGCCTGCGCGGCTGGATCGACGAACAGCGGCAGCTCGATGCCCGCACCCCGCGCAGCTACGCCACCATCGAGGATGCGCTGGCGCGGATGATGGCGCAGAACCCGCATCTCAATGCGTCGCAGGCCTTTCACTTGACGCAGCACGGGGTGCGCCCCGCCGCGCAGGGCGGCTATGAGTGGAAATTCGATCCCTATCTCCGCTCCTGGCCGCCGATCGACCTGTCGCGTGACGAGATACGCAGCCTATGGAGCCGGATCACCTGCCCCGTGCTGCTGGTATACGGGGCTGCGAGCTGGGCTTCCAACCCCGGCGCGGATGGGCGGGCGGCAGCGTTTCGCAACGCCACGGTGGCCTCGGTGGAGGGTGCCGGCCACTGGGTACATCATGACCGTTTCGAGACATTCATGGCGCTGGTCACGGCACATTTGGCGTGAAAAAGGCGCGCTTTCTGCCGCGTTGACGGAATTCCGATAAATCGGCCAAACCCCTCGGCAATGACGAGACTCCTTACTTGCCACGTTGCCTGCGCGGCCATCGGTCTGCTCGGCCTGGCGCCGGCGATGGCGCTGGCCCAGGCTGCGAGTGCCCCACCTGACGGCCCGGATGAAGTTTGGGCGATCCACGGCCAGGGCACTTTGACCGAGCAATACCACCCGGCGTTCCGCGCCGGTTATTCTGGGCCCGAAAGCCTCGACCCAGGCAGCCGGGGTGACGAGACTTTCGATACCAGTCTTTACGCGGGCGTGCGCCCATGGCGAGGCGCCGAGTTATGGGTGAACCCGGAGGTCGATCAGGGCTTTGGACTTAGCAACACGCTCGGCATCGCCGCTTTTTCGAGTGCCGAGGCCTACAAAGTAGGCGCCGCCGACCCTTACATGCGGGTGCCGCGAGTGTTCCTGCGGCAAACGATCGAGCTCGGCGGTGCGGCCCAAAAGACCGACGCCGATCTCACCACGCTGGCGGGCACCACCACGGCCAACCGGGTGGTTGTTACGATCGGAAAGTTCAGCGTGCCCGATGTGTTCGACAGCAACAGCTACGCGCACGATCCGCGCAACGATTTCATGAACTGGGCGATCGTCGATACCGGCACATTCGATTACGCGGCGGATGCCTGGGGCTACAGCTATGGCGCCGCCGCGGAATGGTATCAGGATTGGTGGACAATCCGGGCCGGCGCATTCGCACTCTCCCGTGTGCCGAACAGCAAGGCGCTGGATACCGGCGGCGGGCAAAACCAGTTTGTGGCCGAGTTCGAGGAGCGCCATGCGCTGTGGGGGCACGCCGGCAAGGTGAGGCTGCTGGGCTTTGTCACGCGCGGGCGGATGGGCGATTACCTCGATGCGGTGGCGCTGGCGGCGGAGCTGGGCGGGCCGGCCGATATCGCCGCCGTGCGCAGGTATCGCAGCCGGGCCGGGATCGCCATGAACGTGGAACAGTCGATCAACGACCAACTCGGGTTTTTCATCCGCGCCGGCGATGCGGAGGGCGGACGCGAGGCCTATGAATTCACCGATATCGACAAGACTTTTGCAATCGGTCTCGCCCTGCAGGGCAAGGACTGGGGCCGGCCCGACGATACAGTCGGCCTGGCGACGGTGATCGATGATATCTCCCGCCGGGCCAAGGATTTCCTGGACGATGGCGGCTTGGGAATCCTCGTGGGTGACGGCAAATTGCCGAACTCGGCGCCGGAACAGGTTTTGGAAACCTATTACAGCACCGCGATCCGCCCGTATCTTCACCTGACCGCCGATTACCAGTTCGTGGACAACCCCGCCTACAACCGGGACCGGGGGCCCGTATCGATCCTCGGCGCGCGCCTGCACTTCCAGTACTAGAGCGGGATGCGATATGGTCCGATCGGTTTCGTCGGACGCATCCCGCTCTAGCTCATTGTTTTGCGGGCATGTTTATCCGGCGGCTGATCGCACTTGCCCGGATCATGCTCTAGTCCCGTGGTCCCGTAGGATGGCTGAGCCCACTTGATGTGGTTGGACTGCCTTGAAGCTTTCGCCCCTCATAACCGGCCGCACCCATTTCGGCCGATCTCCGCCACCGCGCTTGGCCGCCAAGCGCGAAACTATGCCGGCAGAGGCAATCGTACCCGCGCGCGCAAACCGCCCAGCGGACTGTCCTCCAGCGTAATGTCCCCCCCATGCGCGCGCACGATGTCGCGGGCGATCGTCAGCCCCAATCCGGTCCCGCCACTTGCCCCGCTTTCAAAAGGCCGGAACACGCTCTCGCGCTTTTCGGCGGGGATCCCAGGCCCGTCATCGTCTACCAGCACCAGAACCGAGCGGCCTACGGCGAGCGCCGATAGCGCCACGCGTCCCGCATGACGCCTGGCGTTATCGACCAGGTTGGTGATCGCGCGGCGGATGGCATCGGGGCGGAGATGCAACGTAAGGCGCTCGGCTTGCACATCCACCAACGCGCCGGCGCGGCGGGCGCCGGCGGCAACCTCCTCCAGCACGCCGGCGATCTCGATCTCCTGCGCCTGCTCGGCCTGTTCGCCGCGGGCGAAAGCGAGATAGCCGCTGATCATGCGCTCCATCTCCTCCACATCGGCGGTCATTTCGGCGGCGTCGGCCGCCAGCCTGCCATCCGCGGGCAGCATGGCCAAAGCCAGGCGCAGGCGGGTGAGCGGGGTGCGCAGATCGTGGCTGACACCGGCGAGCATCTCGGTGCGCTGGGTGAGGAATCGCCGGATACGCTCCTGCATTCGATTAAATGCAGTGGCCGCCTTGCGGACCTCCACGGCCCCTTCCGGCCGAATGGCGCCGGTATCACGCCCCAGCCCGAAATTCTCGGCGGCTTCGGCGAGCCTGCGGATCGCGCGCACCTGGTTGCGCATGAACAAGGCTGCAATGCTGAACAGCAGAACCGACGATCCGCCGAGCCACAGAAAATACACGTAGATCATGCTGGTATAGAGGCGCTTGCGCGGCGCCTCCACATGCAGAACGCCATCCGGCAGCTGAATGTCGATCAATACGGAGGCGGGGTCGTGCGTCCAGTCCATGCTGAAAGGAAGGCCGACATCCTGCTGTAGAGCAAAGCCAAGGTCGTCATCCATGGGGCCGAGAATGTTAACCCTCTTGGCCAGCTGCAGACGCGCATCCGGCACGATTCGCATGCGCAACTCGAAATCCCGATAGCCGGTCTGCAAAATCCAGGCGCGATCGGCGGGGTCGTTGGTCGATTGCAGAATGCGTATAGTGTGCTCGATCTCGCCCGCGACGGCGCTGGAAAGCCGCCGGCTGATCAAATCCAGATGGCTGCCGTAAAAAATTGCGAGCGCCACCCCCTGCACAACCAGCAGCGGCACCAGAATGATCAGCAACGACCGGCCGAGCAAAGACCGCGGCAAAACCTTGCGCGCCGGCCGCTCCCAGGCGGTCGCAAACCGCGTCATCGAGGAACTGAAGGGGAAACAAAAGTCTTTTGCTTCTTTTCTTCAGAAAAGAAGTGCTTCCTTCCTTGCCTTTTTTGCTTTGTGTGATGGCCCGCCAGCATAGTGGCTAAACCCCCGGCTTCAGCACATAGCCGCGCCCGCGCACGGTGTGCAAAAACCGCGGCTCCCTTGGATCCGCCTCGATCTTTCGACGCAGCCGCGTGACCTGCACATCGATCGCGCGCTCCCCCGTCTCGTCCATGCCCAGCGCCGCCACGATATCCTCGCGCGTCAGCACCTCGTTCGGCCGCGCAGCCAAGGCCGCAAGCAGCGCACTCTCCCCGCCCGTGAGATACATGGGGCCCTCCGGCCCGCTCAGCTCGGCCCGCAGCGGATCGAATTCCAGCGGGCCCAGGCGCAACGGGCCGGACGGCGCTTCCACGACGGGCAAATTTCCTGACCTGCGCAACATGGCGCGCAAACGCAACACCAGCTCGCGCGGCTCGAACGGCTTACCAAGATAGTCGTCGGCGCCCGATTCAAAACCGGCGATCCGATCCTCCGGCGCCCCCCGCGCGGTGAGCAGCAGGATCGGCACCGTCGCATTTTCTGCCCGCAAGGATGCGGTGAGCGCCAGGCCAGTCTCCCCAGGCATCATCACATCCAGCACCAGCGCATCAGGCGCCAGAAAGCGCAGCTTGTCGCGCGCTTCCGCGGCATGGCCGGCACTGCTTACCCGAAACCCGTTCTCGGCTAGGTAGCGGCTGAGCAGCGCCCGCAGGCGCGCATCGTCGTCCACGACGAGGATGTGGGCCTCCTCGGTCATGCGCCGGTTCCGTGAAAGACCCTGGGGCGTTTGCCTTGCCTAAAACTGTGGGGGCGTGGGGTTGCAGGCCCCAGCGGGGGCCAGGGGCAGAGCCCCTGGCCTTCAGCGAAGCTGCTCATCGAGATATGCCTGCCCCGCGCGGCCAATGATCGCGCGCATCACGCGGCGGAAGCCTTCCACCGCCGGGCCCCCCGCCTCGCGATATGCGGCCACCAGCTTTTCGCGCTGGCGGTCGAACAGCGCGCGTTCCAGCGCTTCGCCGGAGGCGGTCAGGTGCAGCAGGCGCTGGCGCCGATCGGTGCGGCCTGGGGCCAGGCTCACGAAGCCGCGCTCCACCAGCGTGTTCAGCACGCGCGACAGGCTCTGCTTGGTGACGCTTAGCACCGCCAGCAAGTCGGTCACCGTCATGCCCGGCGTGCGGCCGATGAAATGCAGGGCGCGATGGTGGGCGCGGCCGAGCCCCGCCTCCTCCAGCACCGGATCGACCACGCCGGAAAAGTCGCGCCACGCCAAAAACAGCATATCCTGCGCCAGCCTGATTTCCTCCTCGCGCAGAAACAGCAGGCTCAGCCCCGCTTTCCCCTGCGGCTCGGCGTTCGGCATGTCTCCCCCGCTTCAGGACAGATGTTCTGTCGCCCGGTTTAGTCCTATAGGCTGTTCGTTCCAAATCGCTCGACCCTCAAGCTCCGGTGACGCAATGGCCTTGGTTCCTTTCGACGACCGCGACGGACTGATCTGGTACGATGGCGCGCTGGTGCCCTGGCGCGACGCCAAGCTGCATGTGCTCAGCCACGGGCTGCATTACGGCAGCGGCGTGTTCGAGGGCGAGCGCGCCTATGCGGGCCATATTTTCCGCCTGCGCGAGCATACGGATCGGCTGATCGCCTCCGGCCGCATCCTGGGTTTCGAAATCCCCTGGACCGCCGACGAGATCGATGCCGCCTGCGTGGAAACCTTGGCCGCCAATGGCCTGACCGACGCCTATCTGCGGCCCCTCGCCTGGCGCGGCTCCGAGATGCTGGCGGTCTCGGCGCAGCACACCAAAATCCATTTGGCGATCGCCTGCTGGGTATGGCCCGCCTATTTCACGGGCGACCGCATGGCGGGGATCAAGCTGGGCTGGGCGGAGTGGCGCCGGCCCGATCCGCGCACCGCGCCCACCGCCTCCAAGGCCACCGGCAATTACATGACGGGCACATTGTCCAAGCACAAGGCGGAGGCGGAGGGGTTTGCCGACGCCATGATGCTGGATTACCGCGGCCAGCTGGCCGAGGCCACGGGTGCAAACGCCTTCTTCGTGATCGACGGCACGCTGCACACCCCCACGCCCGACTGTTTTCTCGACGGCATCACCCGCCGCGCCGTGATGGGCCTCGCCCGCCGGCGGCAGATCCCGGTGATCCAGCGGGCGATGCAGCCGGAGGAGCTCAAGGATGTGACGGAGGTTTTCCTGGCCGGCACGGCAGCCGAGGTCACGCCGGTCAGCCAGATCGGCGAGCATCACTTTACCCCCGGGCAGATCACCCGCACGCTGAAGACGGATTATGAGGAGCTGGTGCGTCTGCCGCCTGACGAGGTAAATGCCCGACTCGCTGCCTGACGATCTTGTGACGCTTCGGCCGGCTTCCCTTGGGAAGCCAACCGATATCCCCATCGATTATGGGCGGGCGGCCGAGGATTACGGCCGCTTTCGCCAGGGTTTTCCCGCCGAGCTGTTCGTGCGTCTGCAGAAGTTGAAGGTGGGCCTGCCAGGGCAGCGGCTGCTCGATCTGGGCACCGGCACGGGGCTGATGGCCCGCGAATTCGCCCGCCGCGGCTGCCTGGTTACCGGCGCCGATTTCTCGGCGCGGCTTCTCAGCGTGGCCGAACGCACCAATGCCGGCGAGGTGGTGCGCCCCCGCTACCTGCGCGTGCGGGCGGAATCGACCAAACTGCCGAGTGCCAGTTTCGACGTGGTGAGCGCGGGCACCAGCTGGCACTTGTTCGACCGCGTGATGGCGGCGCGCGAAGCCCGCCGGCTGCTGCGGCCGGAGGGCCGCCTGGTGATCGCGCATCTCGATTGGCACCCGGCACCAGGCAGCGTGGCAGCCGCCACACTGCGCCTGATGGCGCGCTATGGGCCGGAGCGTGTGGCGCCAGTGACGTTCCTATGGCCCGCCTGGGCGGAGGAGTTGATGGCGGCCGGTTTCTCGCACTGGGAGATCTTTGGATTCACCTGCACGCTTACTTATACGCCTGAAGCCTGGCGCGGTCGCGTGCGCGCCAGCAAGCGCGGCGCGGCGAGCATGGACAAATCCGAATTGGGAAAATTCGACGCCTCGCTCGGCCGCATGCTGGCGCGCCGCTTTCCCGGCCCCGAGCTCGCCGTCGAGCACAGGGTATTTGCCGTCGTGGCCTGCTAGAGCATGATCCGGGCAAATGCGATCAGCCGCCGGATAAACATGCTCGCAAAAACAAAGAGCTAGAGCGGGATGCGTCCGACGAAACCGATCGAACCATATCGCATCCCGCTCTAGTGTGCCGATTCCGAAGTTCGCTGGGTTGAACTACGGTCGGAATCGGGACACGAGCTCTTTATCGTCAGTGGCCTGCTTATCCCTTACGCTCGTCGTGAAGAACGGCGAAGTTCGGGGGCAGGACACAAGTGTCAGTGGCCTGCTTATCCCCTACGCTCGCCGTGAAGAACGGCGAAGTTCGGGGGCAGGACACCAAACTAACGAAGCGCGGTGGGATGGGCTTTCAAGCCCAACCTATCCAACCCCCGATCCAACGCGCTTTTCGTTACGTGTTCGTAGTTTTCTGCCCATACCGAAGAAACTGCGCCTCGCTCAGCGCAAGCTGGTCGGCATCGAGCCTGTTGCCGCCACCGAGCAACAGGGCGCCGTAGGTCACGGCCGCTTGTTCCTCCACCTCCTCGGCGATTGCCAGCGCCTGCTGCCAGGTGCCGCCAATGGCCACCTGGCCGTGATTGGCCATCAGGCAGGCATAGCCATCCCCCATGGTCGCCACCACCGCATCGGCCAGTGCCTCCGTGCCGAAGGTTGCATAAGGGGCGACATTCACGCCGCGCGATTTGGCGACCAGAACCATGTAATGGATCGATTCGATCGGGCGACCGCAGCAGGCCAGGATGGTTGCGTACCGGGAATGGCAATGCACCACCGCGCCGACATCCTTGCGCCCGCGCAGGATGTAATGGTGCATCTTGAATTCGCTCGATGGCCGCAGGCCGGTTTCATCCGGCGTGCCGTCCGCGCTGACAAAAACCATCGTTTCGGCGGCCAGCGCGTCGGGTGGGATGCCACTCGGGGTCACCACCATACCGCCTGGCACACATATACTGGCATTGCCGCTTGTGCCGCGGTTGAGGCCGGCCGCGTGCATCCGACGCATGACCGTGACGAGGGCGGCACGCGCCTCCGCCTCCTGCAGATGCGGCCTGTCTTCGGCGGATGCGGACATCGCTATGCTCTCCTTGGGCGAAGCGGCAATTAGCGCACGAGCCGGGATACCTCAAAATAACGCCGGGATTGCCGGTAAACCACTGTGTCGAAGGGGCAACACAGCTGAACGCTCATGCGGCCTCGTCATAATTATTTAACAACAAGGCTTAAAATAGTTTTTAAGGTCCGCCCCGCGACGCCTCCAAAGGTTTGGCGACCGCCCAAAAACACACGGAGAACACCATGGCTTCCCGCCTTTCCCGCCCGGCGCTGCTTCTTGCATCGGCGCTGAGCCTGTCCGCTATCGGCCTGCCGGCCGCTTTGGCCCAAACCAGCGACGCGCAGCTCAGCTCGATCGAAAAGCAAATCAAGGCGCTCCAGGCCGAATTGCGCCAGATGAAACAGCAGGCCGCCGAGCGCGACCGCGAACTGCGGGCCGCCCGCGCCGCACCGCCGGCGCCCACGCAGATCGCACCGGTGATGCCGCAGATCCCGGCCGGCTACGCCCTGGTGCCGGCTGCCCCTGGCTCGGCTCCCGGCTCGGTCGTGCTGGCACGCGCCGAAGCCCCGAAGGCAAAGCTGCTCCCGCAGGGGGCCTTCCAGGTGGGCGCCGTCACCGTAACGCTGGGCGGCTTTCTTGAGGGCACCTCCATCTTCAGGTCACGCAACGAAGTGACGGATATCACCTCCAACTTCACCACCGGCATCCCGTTCCGGAACAGCCAGCTCTACCATGAGCCGGAATTCCGCGAGACCGCGCGCCGCACCACGGTCCAGGCGCTGGCCGATGCCAAACCGGATGAGGTCACCGACATCGAGGGTTTCGTTCAGTCCGACTTCCAGGGCGGCGCGCCGACCTCCAACTCGAACGAAAGCAACGCCTTCATTCCCCGTCTGCTGCAGGCCTGGGGCGAATACAACCGTAACGACCTTGGCTTCACCGTTCTGGCCGGCCAGTCGTGGTCGCTGCTGACGATGAACCAGGTCGGCATCAACCCGCTGCGGGTGAACAACCCGCAAACCATCGATGCCGGTTATGTGCCGGGCTTTGTCTGGACGCGGACGCCGCAATTCCGCATCGGCAAAAGCTTCAACAACGACCAGTATTGGATCGCGGTGTCGGTCGAGAATCCGCAGACTGTCTATGCCAATACCAGCATCCCGAGCGACCTCGGCACGCTGAACGTCAGCAATCCGGGCATCGGCGCACTCGGCACCGGCAGCAATTCCGGGACCACCGTGGTGAGCGGCGTGACCACGACGACCACGACAAGCAAGGGCAAAACGACCGTAACAACAACGACCACGACAACGAGCGTGGCGTCCCAGGCCGCCTACACCAACAACGAGGCGCCGGATATCATCGTGAAGGCGACAGCCGATTACAATTTCGCGCATCTCGAGGCCTTCGGCCTTGGGCGGCTGTTCAACGACCGGCTGAGCCAGACCGGCACTGGCCAGAGCAATACCGTATTCGGCGGTGGCGCCGGCGCCGACGCGCTGGTTCACGTCGTTCCGAAATACCTCGACTTCCAGATCAGCGGGCTCGCGGGCACTGGCATTGGCCGTTACGGCACCTCGCAATTGCCGGATGCGACCATCGGCGCAAACGGGCAGCCGGTTCCGCTGCGTGAATGGATGGCGCTGGCCGGCGTGATCGCCCACCCGACGCCGCAACTCGATCTCTACGGGTTCCTGGGCAGCGAGCAAACCAACGCCGCCTACTTCAACACCTACTCGAAAGGTGTGGTGACGAAGTCGTACGGCTTCGGCAATCCGCTCTACCCGAACACGAGCTGCGACGTGGAGCTGGGATCATCCGCGGATTGCACGGGCACCACAAAGGCCGTGGTGCAGGGTACGGTTGGCGCCTGGTACAAATTCCTGAAGGGCAGCTACGGCACGATGCAGGTCGGGGCCCAATACTCCTATACCCATCGGATGGCCTTCCAGGGTGTGGGCCCCACGCCGCAAACCGACGAAAATATCGTGATGCTCAGCTTCCGCTACTATCCGTTCCAGTAAAAGCGCTTGGCCCGCATCGCTCTTGGGCGATGCGGGCTACTCCGCCACAACGTTATTGCGCAGCACGCCGATCGAACTGATCTCTACCTCCACAACATCGCCCGCCTTCAGCCATAGCGGCGGGTTGCGCTTCATCCCCACCCCGGCGGGCGTGCCGGTTACGATCACGTCGCCGGGCAGCAAGGGCAGGATCGTCGAGATATAGGCGATCAGTTCCGGCACCGGGGTGATCATCTGGTCGGTGCCGGAGTGCTGCACCGTCTTTCCATTAAGCCGGGTTTCCAGCGTCAGTTTCGACGGATCGGGTATCTCGTCCGCGGTCACCATCCAGGGGCCGAAACTGCCGGTGCCGACAAAATTCTTGCCGGCCATGAATTGGCTGGTGTGCCGTTGCCAATCGCGAATGCTGCCGTCGTTGTAGCAAGCGTAACCCGCCACATGGGCGAGCGCGTGCTCGGCCTTGATGTGGCGCCCCTCGGTGCCGATGATCACCGCAAGCTCGCCCTCGTAATCGAATTCGTCGGAGACAGCGGGTTTGACCATCGGTTGCAGGTGGCCAACCTGGCAGCCGGAAAAGCGGGGAAACAGCGCGGGCCGCTCGGTCACGGTTCGGCCGGTTTCACGCACATGCTCGGCGTAGTTGAGGCCGATGCAGATCACCTTGTTCGGGTCGGGGATCACCGGCGCGAAGGTGATGTCAGCCAACCCGAAATCGGGCGGCTCGTCCGCGAGGGCCTGCGCGCCCTTCAGCGCCCCGGTTGCCAGGAACTTGCGCAAGGTCGGCGCCCCCTCCAGCCGTGAGCCGAGCTCCACGATGCCGTCGCCATTGACCACGCCATAGCAGGCTTCACCCTCGGCATTGACATACGAAACCAGTTTCATGATCGGTCCTCAACCGGGCAGCGGCGAAACGCGCAGGCCCTCCGCGATGTTCCCGATTTTTCGCGACCAAAGCAACGTGGCGCCATACGGCAGGCTTCCAGCCCACCATCGCCGCCGATCAACCCGACCCTTGCGAGCAGGTCAAAAACTCGACAGCAGATCCAGCTGGACAACCTGGTTGCCGTCGGGCGGGCCCGAAACCACCTGCGCGCTGAAATACCGCAGCGACACATAGGTATCCTTGGCGACGCCCAGGCTGCCGGAGAGAAGATACCCCTTCGCGTTCGTGCCCCCGAGATGGAAATCGGCATCGTTGATAGAATCGAGGGTGGAATCAGTCTCCAGGTATTTGTAGCCGACCGTCACGTTCCAGTCCCAGCGCTTGCGAATGTCGAGATGGCCAAAAATGGCCTTGAGCAGATAGGCCGTATCGCCGCCCTGATAGACGCCGTTATTGCCAAGATTGTTCTGAGGGCCGACAAAATTCGGCGGCCCATGGTCGAGGATCTCGGACCGGTTGAAACCGAAATTTTTCAGATACTCGCCTTCCAGCGCCACATCGATCGGATCGTAGGTGGTGATCTCCAATCTCGGATGCACGTCGAGCACCGCAAATCTCGACGCGAGCCCGAAATATTCAGGTTGCGCCGGCTGGCCTGTGGTCACGCCCTGGCTCGCCGTATCGATGTTTCGGATGGCAAAAACCGTATTGCCGAATTGCTCATACGGAAATCTTGTATTGTCCGTGTTGCACGCAAAGAACGCGCCCGGCTGTTCGATGCAGGGTTGGGAAACCGCGCCCTGCACGCCCTCGAAGTCGAAAAATCCGACACCGAGCTTGGCTGTCAGATCCGGCCGGATGCGCCAGTTCACGCCACCCTGGACCGCGAACAGATAGGCATTCGCACTGCCATATTTCTGTTCCGAATCCGTCGAGAAATCGAACGCGGTATTCAGGATTGGGAACACGCCCCCGTTCAGAAACACGCCGAGCCGGTCGGTGATCTGCGGCGTGTAGGTGGCCGCGATTCCGTCGAAACCGAGATCGCTGTAAAAGATCAGGTCGGTGGTGAAAAACGGGTTCGGCTCACGCCCGGCATAGAAGGTCAGATCCGGGAATGGCTGATAGGTGAAATAGGCCCGATCGATATAGGCCTGGTATTTGCTGAAATCGCCGGGCGACCCCAATGTCTGGTTCGGCGTCACCGGCCCCTGGTCGGCGCCGGTGCCGAACCGGATATTTACGGTCCAGCCATCGTCGATCAGCCCTTCCACCCCGATGCGGGCCCGCACCCGCTCACGGTCGCGATCCTCGGTCGTGTTCAAAAACGGCGGTGGTGCCGCGTTGCCGGAAGCATATTGGTCGAAATCGAACGCCGATCCGTTATTGATCGAGGCGAAATTCACGAAATTATTGTCGTTGCCGGCATCGAACGAATCGCGCTCGTAGCGCACGCGCATGTCGCCATACAGTTTGAAGCGCTTGGTCCATTCCGGCAACGCATCAGGCGCCGCCCAGCCCTCCTGCTGCGCCTCGCCCATCACCTGGGCGCGCACCTCGTCGGCGATCTGCTTGCGGATGAAGCTCGGCACATAGGTCACGCGGATTTCGCCCTTTTTGGGCGGTTCCGGGGTCAGCGCCTCGGCAGCAGGCTTGCGCGCCGCTCTTGGCCCGCCTTCGGTCTCCTGGAACAGCTCATGCGCCTGCTTGGGTGAAACGATCTTCTTCTGCACCAGCAATTGCAGCAGCCGCGCGATTTTTGCGTCCGCATCGGCATCCGCCCGGGCCGGGCCGGGCGCCAGCGCCAAGGCGGCCATGAGGGCCGTGGAACATAAAAGGCTCAGATTGATCCGGCGCGGCATTAAGTCCCAGTTCTCCACGACGGCGACGCGGTGCCCATAGCACCTAATCCCGGCAGCCAGATGACAGAACGATGAAGTTTGTTGCGCACCCAGCAGAGCACCGCCGTGGTCCGTTCAAGAAATCCGTAGGTTTGGTGCCGCTTCGCACCGAACCCCGAGAAACATCTTTGACGCCCCGCCGCCGCTATCCTACCGGCCATGGCCCGTATCCAGAAACCGGCGCCACACTAAAAGTCTTTTGGTTCTCTTCTTCAGAAAAGAACAGTCTTTTAGCTGGCCGTCGCACGGTCCTCCGAATTCACCCCAAGCTGCTTCAGCTTGCGGTGCAGGGCACTTCGCTCCATGCCCACGAACCCGGCGGTGCGCGAAATATTCCCGCCGAACCGCAGCAGCTGGGCCTGCAGATACTGGGTTTCAAACATGTCGCGCGCCTCGCGCAGCGGCAGCGCCATCACATCGGCCGTCGGGTCGAAATTCAGCAGCGCCGGCGCCCCCTGGCCGATTTCCGGCGGTAGCATTTCCGCCCGGATGGCCTCGCTGGGGCCGCCCGGCGCCATGATCAGCAGCCAATCCATCAGATTGCGCAGCTGCCTGACGTTTCCGGGCCAATCATAGGCCTGCAGCGCCGTCACCGCGTCGGCCGACAGCTCCCGCCCCGGCATCCCGGAGCTTTCCGCCGAGCGCGCCAGGAAATAGCGCGCGAGCTCGGGTATATCCTCCCGGCGTTCCTTCAGTGCCGGCAGGCGCAGCGGCACCACCGCCAGGCGGTAATACAGGTCCTCGCGGAATCGCCCGGCTGCAATTTCAGTCTGCAGATCGCGATTGGTCGTGGCCAGCACACGCACATCAACCTTGACACGCGAGGACCCGCCGATCCGCTCAAAAGTCTGGTCCTGCAATGCCCGCACGATCTTGCCCTGCGTCTCCAGCGGCATATCCGACACTTCATCCAGCAGCAGCGTGCCGCCATGCGCGCGTTCCAGCACGCCGGCGCGGCGGGGGGCGGCGGCCGGATCGTTGCCGGCCTCGATGCCAAACAGCTCCTCCTCGAACCGGCCGGGGCTGAGCGTGGCGCAGTTCAGCATCACAATGGGCCCCTGCGCGCGGCGGGATCGGGCATGGATCATGCGCGCCGCCACCTCCTTGCCGCTGCCGGCAGCCCCGGTGATCAGCACGCGCGAGCCGGTCGGCGCCACGCGCTCGATCTGGCCCAGCACCCCATGGATCGCGGGGCTGCCGCCGGTGATCTGGATCTCCTGCCCGGCCCGCAGCCGCAGCTCGGCATTCTCGGCCGCCAGCCGCGCCGCCTCCAGCGCGCGCCGGATCACCAGCAGTAGCCGGTCCGACTGGAACGGCTTCTCGATGAAATCATAGGCCCCGTGCTGGATCGCCGCCACCGCGGTTTCGATGGTGCCGTGGCCGGAAATCATCACCGCCGGCACCGCCGGTTCCTCGCGATGCAGCGTCTTGAGGATGCTGAGCCCGTCCAGGCGCGAGCCCTGCAGCCAGACATCCAGCAAGATCAGTGAAGGCCGCCGCGCCCGGAAGGCGGCGATCGCCGCATCCGAGTCGCCCGCCTGTCTGGTCTCATACCCTTCATCCCTGAGCAACCCGTCGATCAACAGCCTGATGTCAGGCTCGTCGTCGACGATCAGGATCTCATGCGCCATCGGCACCCTTCACGGCTACGCCCATTTCGCCCGCCTGTTCGAGGGCGAGCTTTGTCTCGGGCAAGATCAACGTCGCAACCGCCCCTTTTGTGGCATGGGCATCGGCAAGGCCTGTGCCCGGGCGGTCATCCAGTGTGACTAATCCGCCATGGTCCTCCATGATCTTCTTCACGATGGCAAGACCCAGACCCGTGCCTTTAGGTTTATGAGTGACATACGGCTCGGTCAGCCGGGCTCGGTCGGCTTCCGGAAGCCCCACCCCATTATCTGTGATCGCGATTCGCACCATGCCATCGTCCCGCTCGACCGAAACGGCAATGTGACCCGGCGAGTCGCTGCCCTGCGGCCGCATCGCGATCGCATCGGCCGCATTCATCAGCAAATTGGTCAGCGCCTGCCCCAGCAGCCGCCTGTCGCAGGGCGCATACGGCCCGCGCTCGGGGATCGTGGTGGTCCATTCGAATTCCGGGTGCGCGTTGCGCTGCAGGATCATCGCCTCCCGCGCCACCCGCCCGATATCCTCCCGCTTGATCACCGGCTGCGGCATGCGGGCAAAGGCCGAGAATTCGTCGACCATCCGGCCGATATCGCCGACATGGCGAACGATCGTATCGGCCAGCTGCGAAAACGTGTCCGGGTCCGACGTGATCTCGCGCGCAAAACGGCGTTTCAGGCGCTCCGCCGAAAGCTGGATCGGGGTCAGCGGGTTCTTGATTTCATGGGCGATGCGCCGCGCTACATCCGCCCAGGCGGCCTTGCGCTGGGCTGTCTGCAGCTCGGTGATGTCGTCGAACGTCACCACGAAGCCGCTGGCGCGGCCGGCGCGGGATTCCGGCGCGATCCGCACCAGCAGCGTGCGCCGGCTGCGCGCATTGCTGGTTTTGATTTCCCCCGTGAGCGGCTGGTCGGAGGCGGCCATGCACTCGGTCAGCAGCGGCCGCATCTCGGGTACCGTCTCGCAGAGGCCGGACCCGATCACCCCCAGCAGATCGATGCCCAGCAACTCGCTCGCCGCCCGGTTCGGCAGCTCGATCCGCCCCTGCGCATCCAGCCCGATCACCCCGGCCGAGACGCCCGAGAGCACGGTTTCAGTGAAACGCCGCCGCTCGTCGATCTGGCTGTAGGCGTCCATCAGCTCGGCCCGCTGGGCGCTGAGCTGATTGGTCATCCGGTTGAACGCACGGGACAGCCCGGCCAGCTCATCCTCGCTCGCGATCTCGGGTACCTGCACGCCCAGATCGCCGCCGCGCACCCGCTCCGCCGCCAGCATCAGCCAGCCTACCGGGCGGGCGATCTGGTTGGCCATCACCAGCCCGATCGAAACCGCGGCCGCCAGCACCAGCAGCGCCACCAGGGCAAAAATCAGCGCGAAGGTCACCTGCAACCCAGCACGGTTCTGATCCAGCCGCTGATACTGGGCCACCGCATCCTCGGTGAGATGCATATGCGCCAGGATATGCGGATCGACCGGCCGCTCGATCATCATCATCAGCGAGGGAGTGGAATTGAGCTCCACCAGCGCCCGCACTTCCGTGTCGGTGCCGTTGCTCAGCACCGGCACTTCCCCCGTGCGCGCCGCCTCGATCGCCCCCGGCGAAATTTTGCCTGGCCCGGCATCGGCCATAAGTCCGGCTTTCGCCACCACCTCGCGCGTATCCGGCTGAAACACGACCGCCTCATCCAGCCCGCGCAGAAAAACCTGGCTGCTCAGCACCTCGCTGAACGTGTCCGGGTTGCTGCCGAAGAACGCCCGCCCCGCACTTTCCAGATCGGCCTTCATGATCAGCGCATCGGTCTTGATCGTGTCGCGATGCTCGGCCAGATAACCCTGACTAGCCTGCAGCCCTTCATCCAGCGCTGTGCGTATCCGGTCGTTGAACCACGACTGGATGCCGAGCGAGAACCAGGCGGTGGCGAATACCGCGACCAGGATGGTGGGGATCACCGCAACCACGCTGAACAGCAGCACCAGGCGCACATGCAGCCGCGACCCCGCGGAGCCGCGCCGCCGCTCCACCCACACCCGCGTCAGCCGCCCGGCCAGCGAGGCGAACAGAAGCAGCAGCACCGACAGGTTCGAGACCACCAGCGCCGTCACCAGGTTAGGCCGCAAGGCGAGCGGCGCCCCGCTGGACATCAGCACGAAGCTGCCGACCCCCAGCGCCGCCGCCGCCGAAGCCAGCGCCAGCGTCACCAGGCGCCCCAGGAGAATGTCGGCGATACGGCGGCCGCGCGAGCGGCGGTTAACCTGTGCGTCCATCAACCGAATGTAGGACCAACGCGGGCGAGGGCAAACGGCGTGGTCAGATTGAAAACCCACCCGGCACAGGCGAACTTCGCGACCCGAGGGCATGCAGGGCAGCGGGGCAGGTTCGTATCGTTACGCAACGTCGTCAGGGTGCGGCGTGCTTTGGCGGCGCACCGCCTTCTCTGGCCCGTCAAGAAGGAGCAGTGAGGAAGGCGGCACTGCTCCCACGACCTCAAGGAAACACCAAGCCTTAACTTCCCCCAGGCTCTGTAAAAAACGTGCCAGTGCTGTAGGAAATCCAAACCCGGCCGCGCTTCAAAAACTCCACGCCCAGCAAACCATCCCCAAGATTGCCGTAGCGGCCGCGATTTACCACCACCGCCCGCACATCGCCATAAACCTGGCGGCCGATCTCCAACCGCCTGAAAATATGCAGCCAGGCCTGGTAGCTGCGATCGTTCACGCCGTAGCCGGTGAACTGCCGGTTCTCCTCCAGCACCTCCGGCGGCGCCCCCGCCCGCGCCGCCGCCAGCGTGGTCAGCAGCAGGTCCGGCGCCCCGGTATCGAGCAGCAGGTCCAGCGCCGCGCCATCGATCCGCACCGGGACGGTGATGTGCCGCGATGGTTCAATCTGCATCTGCACGCCCGCCGCCGCCTCCGGCCAGTCCGGTTTTACCTCGGTGCAGCCTTGCACGCGCCAAAGACCGATCTGCCGGTGGGGGATGTCGATATCGAGATCGAAATGCGACAGGATATCTGCCCCGATCAGCCCGGCCGCCTGGCCGCGCCCATCCGCCAGCTTGAACACGCCGAAGGCCGCTACCGGAAACGCGCGCTTGCGCACGTCGATGCCGCCCACGTTAAAATCGTACACCTGGCCGATATAAAGATGGCTCTCCTGGCCACCCACGCCGAACGTATCCAGCGTATGGTCGAAATCGCGCGGGATGTTCAGCGCGCCCGCCACATTGTCCGACAGCGTGGTGGTGGCCGCCCCCGTATCCACGAAGAAAGTCTCCGGGGTGCCGTTCACCGTCACCGGCACGAACAGCTTGTTCTGCCACAGGGTGACCGGAAGCAGCGCCACGCGGTTCATGACGCACTCGGCCCGTGCGCCCGCGGCCAGCACCAAGGCCACGGCCACCAGGATGAAACGGCACACCGGCATCGCCCCGCCCTTCAATGTCACGATCTGTGTCACGCCACCGGAGCCGCCCGCAAGGCATCGTGCAGGCGTGACAAAGCGCGCGTCAGACGTGCCGGCGACTGCGCGAAGCACAGGCGCACATGCCCCTCGCCGCCTGTGCCGAACGCAGCCCCCGGCGCCACCGCGACCCCAAAATCCTCGACCAGCCGCAGCGCGAAGCCCAGGCTGTCCGTCAAGCCCTCGATCCCGAGAAACGCATAGAACGCCCCCGGCGGCGCCACAAACCGCACCCGGTTCAACCCAGCCAGCGCCTGCGCGGTCTGTGCACGCCCGGCGCTGCAATAGGCCCTGAACTCCGCAACGAACGCCTCGTCCCCCAGTGCCGCCAAAGCCGCCGCCTGCACGAACTCCGCCACGCCAGAATGCGTGATCTCCACCAATTCGGTGAACCGGTCGCGCGTGCCCTCGGGCACAACCAGCCAGCCGATCCGAAAACCGGTCATCGCCCAGGCTTTTGAAAAACTTCCTACCACCAGCACGCGGTCGTCTGGCGCCGCCACGTCCAGCACCGAGGGCGCCTGCTCATCCTCATAAACGAGGCGGTTATAGACCTCGTCCGAGATCAGCCACGCGCCAGCATTCCGGCACAACGCCAGCATCTCCCGCATCTCGGCGGTCGAGGCCGTCCACCCGGTTGGGTTGCTTGGGCTGTTCACGAACAGCGCCCGCGCCCCCCGCAGCCGCTCGGCCAGACGCGCCATATCCAGCCTGAACCCGCCCCCCGGCAGATCGGTCAGCGGCAATTCCTCCACCGCCGCATGGCGCAGCCGCGCCGCATTGCCGGAATTCGGCCAGGCCGGCGTGACATGCACCAGCCGGTCGCCCGGCCGGATCAGCGCCGCCATCGCCACATTCACCGCCGCCATGCCGGAATTGGTCACCTGCACCCGTCCCTCTGCCACCGCCGCATGGCGCCCGGACAGATAGGCGGCAATCGCCTCGCGCAACGCAGGTATCCCGCGCACATCGGCATATTTTGTCCGCCCCGCCTCGAGCGCCGCGTGCAAAGCCGCTTGCGCCACCGCCGGCGCTGCCACGTCGCTCTCCCCAAAACACAGGAAATCCGTATCCGGCCGGGCAAAAGCGGCCCGCGAGACGGTGATGATCTTCGAGCCGGTCGTGGTGGCGATGTCCATGCGGACACTGATAGCGGGCGCTAGGACGGGAAGGCCAGGGCCCAGCCCCGGACGCCACCGGCGATCGGAGGGCCTGCATGGGGCTGTTGCCGAGAAACGTATATGCCCTTCTTCGTGTGCCAAGCTTAATAGAAGGGGGGTGCTTCAGGCCCCAACGGGCTTGCCATCAGGGCGCCACCGGTTCAAGCGCGGGTGGCAAGGGGCACAGCCCCCCGGCGTTCACACAAACGGAGATCACGATGGCAGGCACTGAACACATGGCGGCGCAGATGGCCGGCAAGGGCGGGTTTATCGCGGCGCTCGATCAGAGCGGCGGATCCACGCCTGGCGCATTGCGCCAATATGGCATCGCGGAGGACGCCTATCACGGCGAGGCCGAGATGTATCGCCTGATCCATGAGATGCGGGTGCGCATCATCACCGCGCCATCTTTCACGGGGGAGAAAGTGATCGGCGCTATCCTGTTCGAGCGCACGATGGATGGCACGGTCGAGGGCAGGCCTACCCCGGCTTATCTGTGGGAGAGCCGGGGCGTGGTGCCCTTTGTGAAAGTCGATAAGGGGCTGGAGGCCGAGGCGGATGGCGTGAGGCTGATGAAGCCGATCCCTGATCTCGACACGCTTCTCGCGCGCGCGGCCGGCCTTGGCGTTTACGGCACCAAAATGCGATCGGTGATCGAGGGTGCGTCGCCCACCGGAATCGCGGCCATCGTGCGCCAGCAATTCGACATCGGACGGCAGATCGTCGCCCACGGTCTGATGCCGATCATCGAGCCGGAAGTCTCCATCAAGGCGCCCGACAAGGCAGCCGCGGAGGACATCCTGCGCGACGAAATCCACAAACATCTTGATGCGCTCGGAGGCGAGGGCAAAGTGATGCTGAAACTCACCATCCCGAGCGTGCACGATCTCTATACGGATCTGGTCGCCCACCCCCGCATCCAGCGTATCGTCGCTCTCTCCGGCGGCTATTCCCGCGCCGAGGCCTGCCGCCTGCTCGCCGCCTGTCCCGGCATGATCGCCAGTTTTTCGCGCGCCCTCATCGACGACCTCAGAGCCTCAATGACCGATGCTGAATTCGACGCCGCCCTCGGCGAGGCCATCGCGGAAATCTACCAGGCCTCAACACACAAAACGCATAATTAGGGTGGGCTCGCGAGCCCACCATCGCCCCCATCAACCCGCGCAGCTCATCTCAATTTCAAAAATTCACCACCACATCCAGGCCAATCGTTCGCGGCCGCAACGTGCTATCCCGTGTGAGCGTGGGAATATTCAGCACCTGCGAATTGATCGCCGAGAGCAGCGCATGGCTGTTGCCGGCATTGTCGACAAACAGATAGCTGGACCAGCCTTGAGTCGAAACCAGCCCGATCCGCCCGCCGACCACGTCATAGGAGGGCAGCGTATCGATCGCGTAGGTCACGTCCTGCCGTGAATCGATGAAGCTGTTGGTAGCGCGGGCCACCAGCGAATAGCGGTCGGTCAGGTAATGACGCCACACCACGCTTTGGCTCGATGTCACGCGCGGCACATCGGGCAGAACCTGCCCCTTGGTTACCCCGGCTTCAAGCGAATCTGAGGCATAGGCGGCATCGGTATAGGCGAGGTTTGCATTGACCGAAAGTTCGTCGGTGATACGCGCATTCACCTCCACTTCGCCGCCATAGATGTTCGCGCGTCCGGCATTGTCGGTGTAGATATAGCCGCAGGAGAGCGTCACGTTGCGCTGGATGCGGTTCCAATCCTCATAGTAGATCGAGCTGTTGATGGTCACTCGCCCGTCGAACAGCCGCGCCTTTTCACCGAGCTCGTAGTTCCACAGTGAATCCGGCCCATAGGCTGGCGGATTGGCGGTTTTGCCGAGCGAGGCGAGCGAGGCGGCACAAGCATCGCCTTCCACCGTGCCCGAGGTCGGCACAATCTCGTTGCCGCCGCCTGGCCTGAAGCCTTTTGCCGCCGTGCCGTATAGGGTGAAATCCCCGGTCGGCGTCCAGGCGAGATTGAACCGCGGATTGATTCCCTGGTCGTGTTCCGGCGAGCTCGATGCCCCAGGCTGCAAGGTGCCGTAGGGCCCGAAAAACCCGTATTCGGCAGTGTTGAAGGTGTTGTCGAAATCGAAATACCGAAGCCCGGCCGTCAGTTTCAGCGATGGCAGTATCTGGTAGGAGGCCTCGCCGAAGACCGCCTTTTGCTCGAAGGTTTGCGATACGAGCTCATGGAACAGGGTGGCGATGCCCAGCGCCTGCACCGCCTGCGGATCGACCGAATATTGTTCCGTCGTGCTCGACACATCGTCGTAGAAAAAGCCTGCCACCCACTGAAAGCGGCCATCGCCGGTGGAGGCCAGGCGGATTTCCTCGCTGGTCTGTTCCGCGGAATCATTCTCCGTCCATGGATCGTTGCCGATACCGCCATCGGCCACACTGTAGCCCGGCAGTGCCAGGACATCCTGCAGCACTTCCGAACCGTCTTGCACCTGGGAGAGAAACCGGTGCCAATGCGCAGTGCTGGATACCAGCTGTGCCCAGCCGAGATCGTATTTGATATTGAGGCTGCCGAGCCAGAACTGGTCGCGTATCGGTTCGGGATCGTTGAACGGCTCGTAATGCGCCTCGGTATCCGGCGGCACGTCCACCAGGCTCTGGCCGCCGGAATTGATCGACTGGAACAGGAACATCGGCGTAATGGTCAGATCTTCGGTCGGCTGCACCAGCAGGGTCGCCCGCGCACTCTGCAGATGTTCCCAGTTCACATCGTCCTTCTCGCTCACCACCTTGGCGGCGCCGACATCCCCGCGGGTGAGGCCGCCATTGGTCGGCAGCGGAAACGGATCGAGCACGATGCGGTCGATCCATCCCGACATGAAACTGTCGGTGGCGACGATACGCAGCGCCGCCTTGTCCTGCACCAACGGTAAATTTGCCATGATATTGAAGCCGGCATTCGGGCCGCCGCCTTGCGTGCCCGATCCGATCCCTTCGATGCTCGCCTGATAGGTGTTCAGCACCGGCTGGTTGGTGAGCAGCCTGATGGTGCCGCCCATCGAGCCGCCGCCATAGAGCGTGCCCTGCGGGCCGCGCAGCACCTCCACGCGGCTCAGATCGAACAGGTTTGGGTCGATCACGACCTTGCCCGAGGTGGCGTAGGCGAAGGTGGTGAGGGGCGTTTCGTCCAGATAAAAACCAACCGTGGGCGAATTACCGCCGGCCGAATTCAGCCCGCGCATTTCCAGCTCCACCTGGCCCGGTCCGCCGGTCTTGAACGAGATGCCGGGCACCTGCTCGGCTACCTGGGCCACGGTGGTGATGCCGGCTGCCGTCAGCTCCTTGCCTGTCAGCGCGGTGATGCTGATCGGTGTTTTCTGTATGCTGGCACTGCGTTTTTCCGCGGTCACCACCACTTCCTCGATCTGCGTCTTCGGGTCCGGCGGCGGGGCGGCAGCCGCTGGCAGCAGAGGTGCCATGGCGGCCAAAAACGCCAGATGCGAAATACCAGAGCGCAGGCCAAATCGGCTCCGTGAACCCCGGAGGTTGAGTCTTGGCAGAGGTTTCTGAATACCGGTAAAAAAACGCATTCCAACTCCGGGCAGGTCGAGGCGGCGGCGAGCGTCCCCGCGGCGTCAGGCGTAGCCGAGTTGACATTGCCGCGGGACGGGATTCGGGCGAAGACGATTTGCAATTTTGCCAGGATTGCCCTTCCGCCGCTAATGCGCGCTATTCCGCGACCAGCTGCAGGTGTGGCCGTGGCGCCAGCCGACGGCGGAATGTTTCCGCCATGAAATCGACGAACAAGCGAACCCGCTCGGTGTTGCACGTATCGCTATGGACCACGAGCCACAAATCGCAGGCAGTGGCGGGTGCCGCATCCAGCCTGACCAGCGATGGGCTCTCATCCCCCAAAACCTCGGGTAGCAAGGTCAGGCCCATCCCGGCCTCGCAATAGCGCCGCAATTGCAGATAGCTGTCGGTGCCGCATACCACCCGCCCGGGAGGCAGGAATTGCAGCATCCAGTTTTCTTCGCTTTCCAGAAACTCATGATCCTGGTGCGTGAAGTGCACGGCCAGCGTCAGCAGGTCGTGCGGCTCCCCATCCGCTGGCGCGCGATGCTTCGCCAGATAGGCGGGCGCGCCATAGACGGCGTAGCGGATTTCGCCGAGCCGACGCATCCGCGCATTGCCCCGCTTCGGCCTTGCCATGCGGATCGCCACATCCACCAACTCTCGCTCCAGATCGACGAAATGGTGTTCCGTGGTGATGTCCAGCTGAATGTTCGGATGCTGCGCGTGGAAACAGGCGAGATCGGGCGCTAGCCAGCTTGCGAACACATCGATCATCGTCACCCGCACGGTGCCGGCGAGCGACCCGGCGGCGCCCTCGAAAAACTGGCGTGAGGAGGCCTCCATGCGCAACGCCGCCTCCAGCAGCGGCCGCATCGAGGGCAGCACCAGATATCTTCCATCATTACGCGCAAAGAGCGGCACCGCCATGCGCTGCTCCAGCATCTGGATGCGCCGCCGCAGCGTGGAGTGGTCGACGGCCAGGTTTTTCGCGGCCCCCTCGAAGGTGCCGGCCCTATGCAGCGCCAAAAATGCCCTGATCAGATCCCAGCCTTGCATGATTGACACGTAGCAAGAAGCGTTCCGCGCGGAGTGACGTCAAGGCAAGCCAGGATCCAGCCACGAAGCCACGAAGCACACGAAGGGATCAACGAAGAGTGCATCAAAATACCGGGCGATTAAATTGGCGGTTAGCCTTTCGATGGGGGCCAAACATCGCAAGTATGTCAACTATACTTGGTTTGAATTTCGCTTTCCCCCGGAAAGGAACAGTTTATCAAAACGCCTCGAAATATTCCTTGTGCTCCCAATCCGTGACGTATGAGAGGAAACGCCCGATTTCGTGGCGTTTCATGCCAACAAAATGGTCCACGAACTCCGCCCCCATACGCGTGCGAAACATTTCGGCCCCCGCCAGCGCATCCACCGACTCCATCAGGCTGCCCGGCATGAGTGGCTTGGCTGTCTGCGCATAGGGATCGGCCAGCGGATCGCCCGGATCCTCCTTCGTATCGATCCCGTCCAGACCAGCAAAAATCTGGCTCGCCATATACAAATATGGGTTCGCCAAAGGCTCGCCCGAACGGTTTTCGATGTGGGTCGCGCGGTCCCCCGCGCCGCCCACCAGGCGGCACATCGCGCCTTTGTTGTCGATCGACCACACGGCGCGCTTTGGGGCCAGCGGATTGGCGTTCAGGCGCTTGTAGCCGTTGATCGTCGGGTTGGAAAACGCCGTGCCCGCACGCACATGTTTCAGCAGGCCGCCCACGAAATGCAGGCCAAGGGGCGAGATCGGCTGTTCGGCATCGAGAAACGCATTGCCCGAACCATCCGCCCAGGCCAGCGATTCATGGAGATGCCAGCCGCAGGAGAACACGTTGGGCAATCCGGGCTTGGTCATGAAGGATGCCATCAGCCCCATCCGCCGGGCCACCTGTTTGACTGCCAGGCGCATGAGCACCACCGCATCGGCCGCATCCACCCCGATCAGCGGATCGAGCGTAATCTCCAGCTGCCCCGGCCCCCACTCGCATTCCAGCGTGCGCAGCGGTAAGCCCACATCGATCAGCGCGCGCCGCAGCGCATCCACCACCGGCTCGTATTCATCGAGTACGAGCTGCGACATATACTGATAGCCATGCCGGTAGGCCTCCAGCCGCGCCGGCTGGGGCGGCTGTGTGCAGGACTCGAGATCGAGCCGCGCATCGGCCACCTTAAAAATGTGGCACTCCACCTCCACGCCGCCCACGTAAAGAAGATTACGCCCGGCCAGCGCCGCGCAGGCCTCCCGCATCACCCGCCGCGGATCGAACGGGCAGGGCTCGCCGTCGGAAAGATACAGATCGGCGAAGACCGAGGCGCTGTTCTTCGCCCAGGGCAGGATGCGGAAGGTGGCGAGGTCGGCCACCGCCAGCATGTCGCCGGCGCCGCCCATCGTGCTGCGCCCAAACCCGCCATCGGCGGAAAATACCGGCTGGAAAATGTAATTGGCGCTGTCCATCGCGAACAAAGCGGTGGTGAACGGCACGCCATTACGCGCGGCCTGCGGGAAATGCCGCGCCTCGATCGGCCGCGTGCGCACCTGCCCATTGGTGTCGATAAAGGAAAACCGGATCACTTCGATCCCGGCCTCCTCGATCTCCGACACGATCTGCGCCAGACGCTCCCGCCGCTCGGGCGTATCCAGCCCATGCCGTTCGGCAAACTCCGACCGGCCGATCGAGGCGGCCACGATCTTGGCCAAGGTGGGATCGGTGGGCTTCCCGCTCATGCGTCACATCCCTTCGCGGTCAAAGCGTGAAACTGTTGTTGTGCTGGGCCAGATCGGCGTCGAACAGGCTTACCCGCTTCAGCACGATCCGCCACCCCGCCCCGGTCCGGCGCAGCAAAAACCCGTTCCACCCGGCGCGCTGGCTCACCCGGCCGCATAGATTGGTTTGGATCAGGAAATTGCACAAAACCTCCATGCCGTCCGAGCCCGCCGTCAGCATCTCGATATTCGAGTAGATGTGCGTGGTGCGGGTTATCGGGATTTGCGAAAATGCCCGGCCGCCTTCCAGCCGCTCCACCCGCTCCTCCAGCCGCCGCCGGTCGTTGAATTCCCAGGACACGAATCGGGCCGGGTCGGCCCCCACGACATCGGCCGGGATCCAGTAGGCGCAATCCTCGGTATAAAGGGAGAGCCAATCCTCGAGGCGCAGCGCATCGATCAGCCGCGCCTCCGCATGCAGCAACCGCTCGCACGCAGCGCGGTCTTCCGCCGCGGGCAGCCGCGCGGGCGGGATTTCGCCCAAGGTCACCCAGGATTGCACGAGCGCCTGCATGCGCCGGTAAAAATCCAGATCGAACAGCCCCGGAACGGCCGGTGCTTGCGCCACGTCAGACATCGGCGCCGGCCTTGGCCAGACGCGCGGCGCCGGCATTCATCGTGCGGCGCCAGGCATCCAGGTAGCAGCGCATATGCTGGTCGGAGGAGATCGGCTCGGTCCAGATACCATCATCCCCGCGATGCCCGGCGCCGGTGTTCATATGTCGCCGGATATCGATCCAGGGCATTTCCGGCACGCCCTCCATGCCCGCCTGGCACGCCTCGAACTGAGCGGTATCGTCCACCTCGCCGAAGGAGGGGAAATCCTCCTGCATGCGCATCCGCAACGCATTCACCTCATCCGGCGCGCCTTCCAGCGTGGTCGAGAACCAGTGGACCACGGTGCGGTTCACCGCCATCGGTTCCAGCACCTGGATCTGGTTGCCGATGATCAGCAGGTTTGGAAAGATATTTAGGTTCAGCCCAGAGCCGGTGGAGGCATCCAGCATCTCCAGCGCCCGCGCCTCGCCATAGTGTTTGTTCAGATCCTCCCGCAATATCTCACGGCCTGGCATCACGTGCTGGCGTTCCCAGGCGGATTGCGCATGCATGCTGGGCCGCTGGTCCAGCAACGTATGGCCATTGCCGAGATCGCGGCTGATCAGCGGCGCCTCGTCGAAATTGCCGGAGTAATACTGCATGTCTACATCGCCATAGCGCCTGGCAAACACTCGCAGCATGGAGATATGGGAGAATGGGGGATGATAGCCGTCGCCCGCATTATCGTAGATCACCTTCCAGTTCGCGTGGGTTTCGAACCGCATGCTGCCGGCGCGCACCACCACCGGCAGGCAATCGCCGCGGTCGATCCATTCATCGAGATAGCGCCGCGCATGCGCCAAATGCTCGGTCAATGGCGGCACCTCGACATTCAGCGAGGCGAAGATGAACCCGCGATAACTCTCCACCCGCGCCGCCCGGCGCAGCCCCTGCGACGCCAGATCGAAATCCGGCCCATAGGCGTGGGATAGCGGCACGCCCACGCATCGCCCGTCATTCCCAAAGGTCCAGGCATGGTAGCCGCACACGAAGCGGGAAGCGTTGCCCTGCGCCTGCCGGCACACCAGCGCGCCCCGGTGGGAGCACCGGTTGATCAGCACATGCAGGCTCTCATTCTTGCCGCGGCAAAGAATGATCGGGCGGCGGCCGATGCTGCGGGTCACAAAATCGTTCTGCGCCGGGATTTCGCTTTCGTGCCCGACATAAACCCAGTCGCTCGCGAAGATGTGGGTCATCTCCTGCTCGAAAATCTCGGGTGACGTGTAGATGTCGCGGTGTACATAGCCCGGCCGGAAATAGCGGTCATACCGGCCGGCCGTGTCTTCAGCGATCGCGTTCATGGTCGGGGGTTCCAGTCAGCTTGCCCCAACACTAGGGGGCGCCCGCCGGGCCTGACCAGGGTTCGCAGCCGTGTCAAAACGCCAAAGCCGATTGCAGGGTTGCGACGTGCCAGCCCGGCTCATTCGAACGGAGCTTCAAACGGGAATCGCCTCCCGCCGCCGCCCCGGCAGCCCCATCACCAGCACCGAGGCCGCCAGACACAAACTTCCCGCGGTCACGATCGCAGGCAGATAGGTGCCGAAGCCGGTGCGCACCGCCCCCGCGCCGAAGGCCGCCATCGCCGCGCCGATCTGGTGGCCCGCGAACACCCAGCCGAACACCACATTCGCGCGCGCCGCGCCAAACTCCGCCGCCACCAGCCGCACCGTCGGCGGCACCGTGGAAACCCAGTCGAGCCCATAGACGATCGCGAAGACCGACAACGCCCAGAAACTGAAGTGCGAAAACGGCAGATAGATCAGCGAAAGGCCGCGCAACCCGTAAAACGCCGATAGCAGCAGCCGGTTGTCGAACCGGTCCGACAACCAGCCGGAACCCACCGTGCCGAGAAAATCGAAGCACCCGATCACCGCCAGCATGCAAGCGGCCGCCACCGGTGCCACCCCGAAATCGCCGCAGAGCGGTATCCAATGCGTCTGGATGAGCCCGTTGGTGCTCAATCCACACACCACGAATGTCAGGAACAGCACCCAGAATACCTGGTGGACCGCCGCCTCGCGCACTACCCTTACCGGCTGCAAGGCTGCCTGCAAAAATCCTCCCTCCGGACGCGCCGGCTGCACAATCTCCCTGCCGCCATAAGGCATCAGCCCGCGATCGGCGGGGAAATCGTGCATCAGGAGTGCTACCAGCAGAAAGGCCACGGCCAGGATCGCCGCCACCACCAGCAGCGCCGGCCGCCACCCCGCCGCCTCAGTGACGCGCGCCAATATCGGCAGGAACACCAGCTGGCCCGTCGCATTGCTTGCGGTCAGCAGCCCGACCACCAGGCCGCGGCGCTTGGCGAACCACCGCGTCGCGACCGTCGCCCCCAGCACCAGCGCAGTCATGCCGGTGCCGAGCCCCACCATCACGCCCCAGCATAAAAATAGCTCCCAAAGCCGATCCATCCAGAAGGAAAGGAACAGTCCGGAGGCGATCAGCCCGAGTGCGGCCAGCACCACGGGGCGCACGCCAAAACGGTTCATCATCGCCGCCGCGAATGGCCCCATCAGGCCGAACAGCACCAGCCGCACCGCGAGTGCCCCGGAAATCGCCGCGTCCGACCAGCCGAATTCGTGTTCCAGGGGGACGATCATTACCCCAGCCGACCCCATAGCCCCGGCTGTCGCGAGCATGGTGAAAAACGTGACGCCGGCAATCACCCAGCCGTAATGCACGCGCATCATACAGAGCTCCCATAGCCGGCATCGTGGAAGTGTCGGGGAAACAAAAGTTTTCTGAATCTTTTTTCAAAAAAGAACATACTTTCCTGATGAGTACCCAATCTGCTTTGGCAGCCCTGCTCTTCGTCACGCCCGCCGCCGCCGCCGACCATATCGTGGCGTTGACGACCCCGCCGCCGCTCCACGCCGACATCGCAGCCATGCCGCGGATCGCCAACCCGGCCGACGATGCCGAGCGCCGGATCAATGCGGCGCTTCAAGCGCTGGACGCCAACCTCGAAAAGGCGGTCAGCGACTGCACCGGCGGCGACTGGCAGCGCAGCGTGGAAACCCCGATGCGGGGCCCCGGCTTTCTGAGCCTCGTGATCAACGATTCCTATGCGTGTGATGGGGCCGCGCATCCCGATACCGCCACCAGCTCGATCGTCTATGATCTCGCCACCGGCAAGCCGGTGAACTGGGCCCGCCTTCTGCCGCCGGCGCTGACCGGCCAGCAAACCCTTGTCGATGAGGGCGGCAGCAAGATGGTAACGCTCGCTTCCAAGAAACTTTTTGGACTGTATATGGCTGGTTACACGGATGGCGGCGCCACCGGCCAAGACCTTGCCGTTTGCAAGGAGGCCTTGCGAGCGGGCGGCGATGATGCGCCACCGGCCAATGTGTGGCTGGATGCCAAGCGCCACGGCTTGGCGGTGGAAATCGAGCTTCCCCATGCCGTTGCCGCCTGCGAGGATTTTGTCGTCATCAGCGCGGCTGAGCTCAAGACACTGGGTGCTGCGCCTGCGCTGGTGACGGCACTGTCTCGCTGAAATATCGCTGTATTCCCCGAGCGGGATGACGGGACACGCCTCAGATCGCGTTTTTGGGGCGGGCGGGAAGGAGAAGGAGGGCAGTGGCCCAGAGGCTGGCGGCGCCTAGGGTGCCGATCACGAAAGTTCGGGTCGGGTAGGGCAGAACCAGGCCGATAGCGGCGGCGAACAGCAGAATGGCGGCGGTCGCGTAATAGCGGGGGGCGGGCAGCAGGCGGGCCAGAGGCAGGAAGTGGGCGCCGACCGAGGCGGCGAGGATGCAGGGCCAGAGATCGTTGCGCCCGAAGGCGGAGATACCGGCGACGCCGATACAGATGGCGAGACCCTCGGCGAGGGAGGAGAGCACGATGACGCGGCGGGCTCGCAAGGCCTGTTGGGGCGTTCGCGTTGGTGGCGTCGCATGCCGGGTGAGTGTGAGGATGGTCAGCGATACCAGCAGCGCCAGTAAAGGCGACCATGTTGGGGCATGCAGGGCGTAAAATGCAATGCCGGCCCAGGCGATTGCCATCGTGTTCAAAACGACGAGAGAGGGAGGCGGCATGAGATCGACAAACCGAATTGCTGAATAATACCGAGCTCTCCACCACGCCCCCCCCAAAGGGGAGGGGAAGATAGCGGAAGCAACAAAGCGATTAAGGTTAGGTCATTGTGCTTGCTGGACGCAACGGTCCGTCGATTAACTCAGAGCAGGCGCCAAGTGATGGTGACGCGGCGGTTGGCGGCGGAGAAGGGGTCGGTGGTGTCGGCGGGTTCGGTTTCACCCAAGGCTTGGAGCAGCAGGCGGTCGGCGGGGATGCCGCGGGCGACGAGAGCCTTTTTCACCACCTCGGCGCGCCGGGCGGAAAGGATGATGTTGGCGTATTCGTCGCCGCTTTTATCGGTATGGCCGCTGGTAAACATCAGAACGGGGTTGGCGTCGCGGAACAGGCGGGCGGCGAGATCGAGCTTGGCATTGGCGGCCGGGGTGAGGGTCGCGGTGCCTTCCGGGAAATCGATATCGACATGGTTGGCGGCGACGGCCGCTGCCTCCGCGGTAAGGGGCGGCTTGGTGGCCAGTGGCGGCGGCGATTGCGCCGGCGGGGCGGCGGCAGCCGCTTCGGCATTGGGGCCGGCCTTTGGCGTGGCGCAGGCGGCGAGTGCCGATACCGAAGCGAGGGCGAGAATCAGCTTAAGACGGTAATTTGCAGGTTTCATGAATGGCCTCGGCGTGGGTGCGAATGGAAGGAATGGCGCTGGAATGTCGCATCTCATTCAATCCGCGCCCGAACGGGCGCGTATTGCACCGAAAGTATGGTGCGGGGGATTGGGCATTTGAAGGTGCTTGGCGTTTACTCAGCGCATGGGATGTTGGCGGCCGTGGGGAACCGGCCCGGTTGCGGAAGACGACGGGGACGAGTTTTGGCCGCCTTCGCCCTGCTTTTCGGGCTTGCGGGCTCGGCGAAGGCGGGGGCAGAGGCGGCCGATGACGTGTCGCTTGGGTTGACCGAATTCAAGCAAGGGCGATTCGCTGAGGCGTTGCGGGAGTGGGCCCATGCGTCGGATGCGGGCGATTCGCGGGGGGCGCTGTATATCGGGGTGCTCTACGATACCGGGCAGGGGGTAAGGCAGGATTACGGCAAGGCGCTTGACTGGTACAGGCGGGCGGCGGAGGCGGGCAGCCCGGTCGGGGCCTTCAATGTGGGGGTGCTGTACGATTCCGGGCTGGGCGTAGCGCAGGACCCGACAGAGGCGGCGACATGGTATGGTCGGGCGGCTGACGCCGGGTTCGGTCGGGCGGATTACAATCTGGGCCTGCTCTACGAGAGCGGTACCGGGGTCGAGCGAAACCGGGGCAAGGCGATCCGGCTTTTCGAAGAGGCTCTTCGCCATGGGGTGAGTGCCGCGCTGCTGCATCTGACCCATCTGGGGGTGAGGCGGGCGGGCCCAGTAGGGGCTGGCCAGAAATCCCCGCTGATGGATTTTCAGCAGGCGCAAAGTGTGATTGCCAGCCGCAGCCCCGCGGAGGCGCAGCAGGCCACCTCGGTGTTTCGGCAGGCGGCGCAGCAGCATAACGCCCTGGCGGAGTATGATCTGGGCTATTGCTACGAGCGCGGGCTTGGGGTTCCTCTGGACCAGGCTCAGGCGTTGCACTGGTATCAGCGCGCGACCGCCGACGCGAAAGACGACACGCTGAAGCTGGTCGCAAAGTCGGGAGCCGACTACCTGCAGCTTCAGCTGCGGCGGGAGACGGGGAGATAGGTTCCGGGCAGAAGATAGACAACATTACCCTTTTGCTGCCGGCGGCGCGCGCGCCCGTTCAGGCAGGCCGGCGGTGAAGATCCAGCTGCCTGGGGTGCTGGGCTCCGGGGTGGGGGGCACCGGTGGCATGGTTTCCGACCTCATCAAAGCGAGCTGTTTGGGTTGGACTTTGGCCGATGCAGGGGCCGGTTGCTGGAGCGCCGTGAGCATCGTTTCGATGGTTTGCGCTTCGATATAGGGGGCATCGAGCAGTACGAGGGTTTCGCGGGCGAACTGGCCGCCTAGCACGTCGCCCAGGCTGCGGTGGGTATCCTCGATGGGGATACGCTCGTCGTTCGGCAGAAGGCGGGCGTCGCGGGTGAGAAGGAGATGGGCTTCGGTAAGGCCGCCGAGCGGCGTTCGCGTAAAATCCAAATAGGCCTGCCTCATCAGGGCCGGGCGATTCGGGGCATCCATGGGGATTTCGCCGATGGCCTGGGAGAGGGCGAGGAGGTGGCGGCGGAGGATTTCGGCCAGCAGCGCATCAAGGTCGGCGAAGTGCCGGCGCAGCGCACTGCTGGTGATCAAAAGCGCCAAGGCCAGGTTGGCGAAGGTGATGTTGTGCCGGCCGTGGTTCGCCATGAGCGACTGGCCGATGGCCACGATCCGCTCCCGCCGTTCGATATCGCGCGGCCCGAAATGGGGTTGCGTGCGATCGAGGTTGCTTGCTTCAGCGCACAGGATCCGGGCGGGCGTTGGCATGCCCAGAGATTAGGCAGCACTGCACGAGCTAGGCAAGTTTATTCTGGAAACAAAACGAGATGGGTATTTGCGGAGCTTGGGTGAAATTGATGGCTCATGCTGAGAGCCCCCCAAGCTAGGCCCTGCCCACGATTGGGAGAGAGAAGAATAGAGCGGGGGCCGCTCGTATCACTTGAGAAGCACGAGTAGTGCCTTTCCGGCCGGCGTCTTGAGTTCGGCGGCGTCGATCTTGTCGTCATGGTCGGTGTCGGCGGCCTTGTATCGCTTGGCGACATAGGCCATAAAATCTTCCTTGCTCAGAAGCTTATCGCCATTGGCGTCGGCCTCGCGGAAGGCGGCGGGAGTAAGCACGCCTTTCATTTCGGCGCGGTCGAGTTTGCCGTCGAGCGTGGTGTCGAGCGAATCGAATTTGGCAGCGGCGGCGACGTTGGCTTCATCGAGGCTGATCGTGCCGTCATTATCGGTGTCGATGCCGTCCATGGGGTCGGTGTGGGGCGGCGGCGATGCCGGGTGCTTCGCGGCCAGGGCGCTGCCCAGGCTGGCGGCGAGCAGAAAGGCCGGGGCGAGTGCGATCGCGGCGCGGCGGGGGAGACGAGTCATGGGCGTGTCCTCCTTAATATTGCGTCAAAGTCTGGCACGCGAGGGGAGGGGCGCGCCATCCGCATAGTGTGAGGGGCAGTATTGTTAGAGGGGCTTGGGTATGTTGCGGTGCAGTAAAAAACGCGTGTCAACACAGTATACTTGCTCTCATCCTGCGAGCCCTAAAGCGTGCCCATCCTCAGACTGAGGCGGACCGAGCCCTGCTCAGACAAAATAAGCCCCCTCAAATCTCCGTGAAGGGTTGCCGCCAAGCCATTCTTCTCCGCGATTGGGCATGCTCGGTTGATACGGCGCGGGGTCACCCGCGAAAGCAGTGGTAGCATGACCCGCCGCTGACGCAGGAAACAACATTACAAGATCATTATGACCAGGTGCGTGGACCCCCGGTGTCATGCTCTCCCGGGCGCCTCAGCGTCACCGCCTGTGGTCCGCTGCCAGAAATTGCCGTTCCGTATGACAATATCATGTGGCCTGCATCTCAAGCTCTCCCCAGGGCGTTGTGTGTCTGGTGACGACAATGCGCCACCTATCATTGCGAGCACGCAGGATATATTTTGGTCAGGGAAGAACTCGATATGTCGCAAGAACAACTGCCTCAGGCTGTTCAGCCGTCAGGCGAGGGAAACGAGCCCAATCGACGCAAATTGCTGAAATCTCTTGGAATAGGTGCCGCCGCTGTCGGTGCCTTTTCGATCGGCCGTGCAGCGCCGGCAAAAGCGCAAACCGTGGACGATGATGTGGCGATACTGAACTTCGCACTCAACCTGGAGTATCTGGAAGCCGAGTTCTACCTGAACGCCGTCTATGGCCATGGCTTGGTTTATGGCAATTGCACGGGCGTCGGTGGCGATCCCGGTTTCGTCGACGGCGGCTCGAAAGTTTCCTTCGGGAACAAGTATATTCAGCAATATGCTGAAGAGATCGCCAATGATGAGCTAAAGCACGTGCTATTTCTGCGTAAGGCGCTCGGCAGCGCCGCTGTGGCGCGGCCGGTGATCAACTTGAAACACAGTTTTACTACACTGGCGCGCGCGGCGGGGCTGGTAGGCAGCGAAGGCGTGTTCAATCCATTCCTAAGCGGCAATGACTTTCTACTTGGCGCTTTCATCTTCGAGGATGTCGGTGTGACCGCCTATAATGGCGCGGGCGCATCGATCACCGACAAAACATATCTTACCGCCGCGACAAGCATCCTTGCGGTCGAAGCCTACCATGCTGCATCGGTGCGTTTGCAGCTGATCCAACAGGGGCTGACCACTCCGGCCGACAAGATCAGCGCGTTGCGTGCAGCGCTATCAGCGGCGGTCGTGCCCGGCGCCGGCGACGATCAGGGTGTGACGTTGTTCGGTAAGACAAATATCGTCCCCACGGATGGCAATTCGCTGGCATTCGCCAGAACGCCGGCGCAGGTTCTCAATATCGTTTATGGCGGCGGCTCCGCCAGCGACTATTTGTTCTTCCCGAAGGGGATGAACGGCACGATAAAATGAGAGGCTTGGCTGGCGCAATCCAGCCCGGCTAATGAGACAAAGAAGCGTGTTATTTTCTTGTGGAAGTAACACGCTTTTCTATTTCAGGCGGCGCGGACACCTTCCACGAAGGTTCTGACGCCGGTGGTGAGCTGCTCTGCCTGCTTTGAAAAGTGCCTGCCACGTGTAAAACCTCGACGGCAGAGCGGCCGGTAAAGGCGAATTCTACCCAAAAGCAGGCAAGAATTCCGACGTAGATGAACGGCGATCAGAGGCATAGACGCAGATATATTTCACCAGCGGCCCGATTTACGCCTCATGCCCAGAGCCCCCCACCCTAGAGCATTATCCGACCGCACGGGGTTACCCGTCGGATAAAGATGCTCGCCAAAACAAAGAGCTAGAGCATTTTCCGAACGACTGCACTGACCCGACGCGATCAGAAAATGCTCTAGCCCACCCACTACGGGAGGGAGAGGTAAGATACAGCTTCAGGCGAAGGCGATCGACGAAGACATAGGCTTACGGACGCCATAGCCAGCGTAGTGCCTCGGGAAAATGCGGTGCCGCATAACGGGGGTTGTGGGTGCCCTCGCCAAAATCGAAACGCAGATCGTAGCCGCCCTCCTGCAAGGCGGCGGCCATCGCCTTGTTCGCGGTGGCCCAATCACCCCAGTCGGGGCGGGACATATCGTGCGTGTCGCTCCACATGTAAATGCGCAACGGCCGCTTCGGCCCGTGCCGGACAATGCCGGGATAGGCGTTGCCGCCACGGATATTCGTAAAACTGCCGTTGGCGGAGAACACTTTGCGGAACTTGTTGGGGTTGTTCCACGCAACCGTGAAAGCGCAGATCGCACCGCTGCTGTGGCCACCAATGGCATGCATCTGTGGGTCGGCGGACCAGGTGGCGTGGGTCGCCGCCAGAGGCAGGATTTCTTCGAACAGGAAACGCCCATAGAGCGGCGACAGAGTGTCATATTCCACGGATCGCTGGGTCATGTTGGCCGCAGCATCACCAGTGCCGCCGAGCGGCTTGCCGGCCGCGACAAACACGGCAACCATCGGCGGAATGATTTTTTGGGCAATGAGATTATCGAGCACGTTGCGGGTACGCCAAGGGCCGTTCGGATAGGTGAACTCCAGACCGTCCTGGAATACCATCAGGGCAGGCGGGCCACTGACAAAAGCTTGGGCGGGGGTGTAGATCGCCCACCAATGGCGCAAATCGGGATAAATGCGAGACTGCGTGAAGACAGCGGGGCGGAACGCGCCGCGCGGGCCGTCATAGGGTTGGAAATCGGGCGTGGTGGCGTAAGGATCGTTGTAAAGCTGCGGGGCCGCGCGGGCGGAGGCCAGCGTGGCGGCCAAGGACGCAATAAAGGGCCGGCGATGGAGCATGGGAAGTGTCCGAAAGAAGAAGTAAGAGAGGTCTTCTGTTCTGAAGAAAAGAAGTAATAGACTTTTATTTTCTAAGCCTGCAGACGGGCAGGAACGCTTTTCAAGGGCACGGAAATCTTGGCCAGAAGAGCTACATCGACCTCGGTACCGCCGATAACGAGCGCTTTGCCTTGCACGTAGTCGCGCGCCGCATTGACACAGTCCAGCGCAATCACCTTGCTCTGGCGCAGATATACGACCGAAAAACTCCTGGAGGCGGGATCGCCACGCAAGACCGTTGCGTCATGGCCGATCGAAATGCCGATGGTTTGTAGCTTGAGATCGTATTGGTTCGACCAGAACCATGGCACCGCCTCATATGCCACCGGCGCGCCGGTGATCGATTTTGCCGCGATCGCCGCCTGGTCGGCCGCGTTCTGCACCGATTCGAGCCGTATGCGCGCGCCGGCCGCATAGCGGTTTACATGCGCCGCACAATCGCCGATGGCATAAATATCGGGCAGGCTGGTGCGGCAGAATTCATCGACATCCACGCCGTTCGCCCCGGCCGCGCCCGCCGCGCGCAACGGCTCCACCGCCGGCACGATGCCGATCCCCACCACCACCATATCGGCCGGCAGCACGTGGCCATCGGCGAGCCGCACGCCGCAGGCGCGGCCCGCCGCCTCCTCGATACAGTCCACAGCGCAATTCAGCAGAATCTCCACGCCGTGGGCGCGATGCTCCGCCTCGTAGAAACGCGACAGATCCTCGCCGGCCACACGCGCCAGAACACGGCCCTGCATCTCCACGATGGTGACCGGCTTGCCGAATTTGGTGAGCGTCGCCGCAGCCTCCAGCCCGATATAGCCGCCGCCGATCACCACCGCATGACGCACGGCCGCCACTTCGGCGCGCATCCTGTCGGTATCCGCGCGTGTGCGCACGGTGTGCACGCCGGCCAGGTGATGCCCGCTGCAGGTGAGGCGCCGCGCATGCCCGCCGGCGGCCCAGATCAGCGATCCGTAGGAAAACCGCGCACCTTCAGCGGTTTCCACCTGCCGCCGGACGGCATCGACCGCCACCGCGCGGCGGCTAAGCAGAAGGATGATCTCCTTCGAGGCCCAGTAGGGGACCGGCCGCAACAGCATCGAATCGAATGCACGGTCGCCGGCCAGGTAATCCTTCGAGAGCGGCGGACGCTCGTAGGGCAGTTCCGGCTCCTCGCCCATCAGCCCGATGGAGCCGGCAAAACCCAGTTGCCGCAGCGATGCGGCCGCCTGGGCGCCGGCATGGCCGGCCCCCACGATCAGCACATCGAAATGCGCGATGTCGGGATCGGGCAGCCGCTTAGCCTTCCTTGGCGAGGGTCACGCGCAGGCCATCGAGCGCCGCGGTGAAGGGGATCTGGCAGGAGAGGCGCGAGGTGGGCGTGCGCTCGTCCGATCCGTCGAGCAAATCCTCCTCGTCGGGGCCGGCCGGGCCGACCTTGGCAAAATCCGCGGTGTCCACGATCACATGGCAGGTTGCGCAGGAACAGCAGCCGCCGCACAGCGCCAGCAGATCATCGAACCCGGCGGTACGGATCGCCTCCATCACCGAAAAACCGGCGGCGGAGTCCACGGTGCGTGTGGCGCCCTTGGTGTCTGTCACGATGAGAGATGGCACGCTGGCTCCTGCGGAAGGCGATAGAGACAAGACGGTACCGTGGCGCTGGAGAACGATCAAGGCCATGGGGCAGGACGCTCGCATGGCAGGTCGGCGTCTGGCGGATTCCGGACGCGAGCGGGTTTGAAACCGCCCCCTATCGGTCATACTCTGCGCCGATCGCAGGAGGTAGCATGGTTCGGGAACTCACGCATTTTATCGGCGGCAGGCACGTTGCCGGGCAATCCGGCTGGTTTGCCGATGTGTTCGACCCGAATATCGGCGAGGTGCAGGCGCGCGTGCCGTTGGCAGGCCGCGCTGAACTCGCGGCTGCCGTGGATAACG
>Ga0116226_10000014_pt1 | contig 123972 bp, 103 predicted proteins | sample S1TSphfallax_FD_89692 | JGI IMG/M metagenome (GOLD analysis project Ga0116226, IMG submission 89692) | Host-associated microbial communities from peat moss isolated from Minnesota, USA - S1T2_Fa - Sphagnum fallax MG | ecosystem: Host-associated > Plants > Peat moss > Unclassified | place... | reverse complement strand
GACATGCTGGATGGAACCATCGGCATGCAGTAGCCGGCCGCCCACCGCGCCGACCTCCGGATCCTGGCTCAGTTCCAGCAGGCTGGTCAGCCAATGCTCGTCGAGCACCTCCATGTCGTCGTTCAGGAAAACCAGCTGCTCAGTGCGGCAGACCCGCAGCGCATAATTGGCCTTCGCCGCATAATTGAACGGTATCACCGGCCCGGTAAAATTTTCCACCCGCACGCCCAGCCCGCGGAACCGCGCGATCTGCGCCTCCGACAGGCTGCTATTGTCGACGACAACAATTTCGTAGTTCCGATAGGCTGTGCGGCGCAGGATCGAATCCACCATGTTGTCGACCATGTGGAAACGGCCGCGGCCGGGCAGTTCGAGCTCGGCATTGTTCGTGAGGATCAGCAGGGATATGCGCGGATTGCCGGCAAGCTTGCGCCTGACGCGGAATGTGCCCGGCAGCAGCCCATCCTCCACCCAGGCAGCCTCCCCATGCTTTTCCGCGACATGCTCGGATAAAGCGCGGAACCCCGCCTGCAAGGCGTAGGGTTTCGCATCCACCTGCAACGCCGCCGAGCCCGCCACGGCCCGCCAATGGTAGAGCGGTTTGGCGATGTGGTGCACGCGCTGGGTGCGGCGCGCGAGCCGCAGCATCAGGTCGTAATCCTGCGCGCCGGAAAATGCCTGGCGAAAACCACCCAGTTCCAGAAACAGCTTTTTCCGGACCACCAGCATGTGGAGCACATACATCACCGATTCCAGATGCTCGGGCGACCAGTCCGGCTTGAAATAGGTATCGATCCGCCTACCCTGCTCGTCGATCTTATCTTCGTCCGTGTAGATCACGTCGACCGTCGGGTCGGTGACGATCGCGCGGGCGATCTCCAGCAGCGCATCGGGATGCAGCGTGTCGTCGTTATCGAGCATGGCCAGAAAACTGCCGGTGGAGATTTCAGCCGCCAGGTTCGAGGCACCGGCAATGCCGAGGTTTTTCGGCGCGCGGCGAATCCGGATGCGCGCATCGATCCCCTGCAGGCGCTGCAGCACCTCCTGCGTCCCGCTATCCGTGCTCGCATCGTCGCACAGGCACAATTCCCAGAACGGATAGGATTGCGCGAATACAGAAAATACGCAGGCCTGCAGCAGCGGCGCCGGCACATTGAACACCGGCACGATCAGGCTGATCACTGGCCGCTCCACGCCCAGTTTCCAAACCTCCTGCCGTTGCGCCGCCTGCAGCACGCGCATGGGGGCCGCGCCCGCCATGCCGCGCGTGCGGCCCGCCCAGCCGAGCAGTGCCGGCCGGTCGGAGGCCAGCCCCACCTCATCCAGCCGCGCCCCTATATCACGCCCGATCTGGGAAGCGGAAAACTGCGCCCGCATTCGCTTGGCAGCTTTCCGGCCGCGCGCCCAGGCAGCTTTCTGGTCCTCGTAAACGGCGCGGAATTGCGCCTTCAGCGACTCCCGCCGCGGATCGGCCCACACATAATGCGGCATGTAGGAGGCGGCCTGCACCTCCACTTCGCTCAGATCGTAATCGACCGGATAGCCGACAGAGGCGTCGAAAAACTCCAGATTGCCCGAATAGGCAGTCGCGATCACCGGTTTGCCGAGCGCCATGAACTCGGCGATGTTGAGCCCGAAACCCTCGCTGCGATGCGCGGACACAAAACAGTCGCAGGCCGCGCGCAGCCTGCCCATATCGGGCTCCGACAGCACATCGGCGATGATCAGCACATTGTCGGCGCCGCGCAGCGCGCGGGTGATGTCGCGGGTGATCGCCGGCTCCATCGACGTCGAATGGAACTTGATCACCAGAAAAACATTCTCGTCGGCGGCGAACGCGTCGCGGAACGTTTCGATCACCATGCGCGGATTCTTGCGCGCCGATGTGCTGCCGACATCGAAAGCCACCAGGAACACCAGGCGATCATTGGGGATGCCGAACATCTCGCGCCCCTCGGCGGCGCTGGCCTGGGCGATCTGGACGGGCAATCTTATCTTGTGCACGGGGATGGGGGCGATCGCGCCGATGCTCTGCAATTCAAAATCGCTGTTCGTCCATACCTCGTCCACTGGCGCGAAGCTCATATGCCAGTCAGGGCGGAAGGCGGCGAGTTCCCAGGCCCAGACGGCGATGTTGTAGGCATCGTCGAAATGCCCCTGGGGATAGAGTGAGGCTAGATGGGCAATCTGGTCGGCATTGGCCAGTAGCAGATTGCACCGGTAGCGCGGCGCCCGCGCGCGCTCCTCCGGCGTGATGCGGGCAACCGCGCGGCTCACATCGAAAGCGTGCAGCGCAATCGGGATATCCGTGCTTTCGAGCGCGCGCAGCAGGCCGCGCGCCGCCGTGCCCAACCCGCTGATCGCGGCGAAGGGCCCAAAAACATTGATGCCGAAGGGCTTCGCGAGCAGGGCTGCCGGTCGAACCTGCCAGCTGCGGTAGGGTGAGATGCCGCAGGGCACGCGCGCTTCGAAGCGCCCGTGATGCAGCCAGTGGCTGCGCGCCGCATCGAGATTACTGCCCAGCGCCTTCAGCACATCGGGGTAGAGCAGAAAATAGCTCTCGCCATCGAACTGGGTGGCATCCACCTCGCAGCCGGTGCCCGGTTTCGGCGAGGCGGCGTAGAGCGAGTCATTTACGAGACTCGGCCGCTGCCCGGCCTCCTCCTCCGCGCGCCCCAGCGTCACCCAATGCGCCTGCCCGCTGGCATAATCGCCCGTCTCGACCAGCAACGCGACATCCGGGTTGACCGCGAGATAGAGCGCCTCGCTGAACGGCGGCACGCTGAGCACCTCGCCCTTGGCCACCGCCGGCGGTGTGTAGGGGATGGCATGGGCCGATTGCGGCAGGCTGACAGGGCCCGGCGCAGGCGGCACCGGTTCGTTGGGCAGCGTGGGCGGCAGGATGGAGTGGGCCAGGCGCGGCGGGCCGCCTGCGAAAGGCGAATGGCGGCGGCCGGAGGCGATCTCGGCCTGGCCGAACGAGGTGTAATGCGCGTAGCCGCTTGCGAATTCGCCCCCCTCCACCGCCTGGCGGACGTCGCCGAAGGCCACCAGGTAGAGTTGCTCGGGGAATGTTTCGGCGTCGAAGACAGGTTCAGGCAGGGCTGGGGGAAGCGTGGCCCCCTCCCCAGAGTCCCCATCGTTTTTTCTGGTGCGCTTTGCCAACGGGAAGGTCCTAGATAACCGCCGGGGAATCTGGGGTTCCCCCAGCCTTAACCTTCGACCGTCTCAGGAACGAGCAACGTCCCGGTTTTCTGCTGTTCGCCCAGATCCGCATCCGTCAGCACCCGCCAGCTTCCGCCCGCCAGAATTTCGCTTGGCCGGAAGCGCGCCTTGTAGGCCATCTTCCTGCTTTCCGGCACCCAGTAGCCCAGATAGACATAAGGCAGGCCTAACGCGCGGGCCCGGTCCACCAGCCACAGGATCGCGAACGTGCCGAGCGACCGCTTGGCCAGTTCCGGGGCGAAAAAGCTGTAGACGGCGGAAAGCCCGTCGCCCAGCCGGTCCGCGAGGCACGCGCCCACCATCCGGTCATCGGCGTCGCGAAATTCCACCACCAGGGTTTCGATCGGGGTATCCTCGATCATCGCGCGGTAGTCGTAGAACCCCATCGTGGCCATGTCGCCGTCGCCGTGGCGCGCCTGCTGATAGCGCTGGAACAGGCTGAACTGCTCGGCCGTCGCACGCGCCGGTACCTCGAAACCCTCGGTGCCTTCATTGGCCCGGGCGACCCGGCGTAATCCCTTGTCCGGCTCGAAAAGCCTGGTGTCGATCCGGATGGGGACGCAGGCGGAGCAGGAGGGACAGACTGGGGCGTAGGCGATGTTGTGGCTGCGCCGGAAGCCGGCGCGTGATAGCCGGTCGTGCAGACTATCCGCATCGGGGCCGGTGATCTCCGTCACCACCTTGCGTTCTGTGCGGCCTTGCACATAGGGGCAGGGCAAGGGCGCGGTCGTGTAGAAGAATTGTGGCCTGCGCGGCGGCTTGTACGTCATCGGTTACTCGAACCGTCTCCCGCGGAATCCAGGAATCACACGATCGCCATCATGCAGCGAAAGTCCGCGCCGAGGAAAGCTCAACTTCAAGGATAAAGCCCGATTGTCGCAGTGACCCGATCTGGCGAAGCGGGGATGGCGATGGTCGTGCCCGTTTGCCAGAATTTCAGCATGTCCCAGGCATGGGCAGAGAGTATATTGCCCGACTGCCCGGGCGTGACCACGAAGCGGCTGCGATCCAGATCGGCGAGATCGTAAATGCCGCGATAGCCCGCCCCGTGCGTGGCGTCGAAATCGCCCAGCCTGCCGTTACCACCCCGGAACAGAGTTGTATCGTCGCCCGGAACGGACACATGGCGGGAGGCCAACATGCCGAGCACCGGTATTTCGCCCAGGATCGGATGGGAGAACACCGCCTTGTGCGCGCTACCCCAGCGCCAGGCGGATGGATCCGGGCCATACAGCGCCGAAAGCTGCACCACCGAATCCTGTAGCGCGCGGCCTAGAACCGCCCTGCAATCGCCGCTGCACCAAGAAGCGCCCGCGGGCGTCAGCAGCCAGGCCGCGAAGGCCGCCCAGGGTCCGCCATCCTTCTCGGGCACATGGGCGTCGGCCAGCACGCGGGCGACAAAGAGCTGAACTGTGGCGTTGAAGATCAGCGGTTGCGGCCAGCCGTCGGCCATCGTGCCATCCCACCGCGACAGCAGGGTAGCGGCCTGCGCGGCGGCGCCGGCTTGAAGGTTCGGCAAATCGCGGAAGGATGGCAGGATATCGCGGGCGAACACGCTCGCATCGTCGCGTTGCATGGCTTCGAAATCACCGATTCCCTCTACCGGCTTCGCATCCAGCAGCGCGTGGATGCGGCGGGCCCGCCAGGGGGCGGGCCAGTCGCGGCCGAGAAAAACCGGAAAATCCGGGGGCGCGGTGCGCTCGTTCGCGTTGACCAGAATGCCGCCCGGGGGCGCCACGAAATGTGGCAGCGAGTCGCCAGATACGGTGCCGGTCCAGTCGTGCTGCCCGTCCGCGCCTGCCACCGGCGCCGCGCCGTCGCCGCTGCGGCGCACCGGCACCTTGCCGGTCGTGAACAGGGCGATTGTCGTGCCGTCGGCCACGGTCAGGTTCTGCACCGGCGTTTCCAGAAGCGGCGCGGCCGCGCCGGCCTCGGCGACGCTTGCGGCATGGTTCAAGGCCAGAACCCCAGGCGCGCCGCTATTGGCCTCTAGCTCTTCCATCTCCACCGCCAGCACGGGGCCGCCCGGCTTTGCCGCCAGGTCGCTGATCACCGGTCCGTGGCGGGTGCTGCGCACCATCAGCACGTCGTCCGGCGCGCCGCGCACATGGATCACCTCACGCCTGAGCGCGAAGGGCTTCGGCCCATCCGGCGTGGCATACATGCCGCCGGGCAGCGGCGTTTCGACAAAAACGTCCTGCGTGTCGGCGCCGGCCGTGGTGAAGGTCCAGGCGATATGGCGGTTGCGGCCAATGATCACGAACGGGATGCCGGGTGCCGTGGCGCCCACCAACGTGTTGTCCGGCGTTTCGATCCGCGCCAGGTACCAGAGCGAGGGGAAGTTGAGCGCGAGATGCGGATCGCCGGCCAGTAGGGGCGCGCCGCTGCGCGTATGGTGGCCATCGACGGCCCAGGCGTTGGAGGCCTCGTTTGGCAATGTAAACCGGTCCGGGAATGCCGGCAGCCGGTCGAGCAGGTGGTTCAGCAGCCCCTGTTGCAGCTTAAGGGCGCTCGAATCGGGCGCCGGGCTACCGGGCTGAGGTGGCCAGAGCTGGGAGATCCGGTCCGCCGGCAGCTTGCCCGCCAGATCGAGCCGCGACAGCTCCGTGCGATAATTGTCGGACAGCCAGAGCGATACGGTTTCGTTCCAGAGCAGCGAATCGACCGGCCGCCAGGGCTGGGGGGCGCCAAGCACCAGAAACTCGAGCGATGCGAACCGGCCCCGTTGGGCGATCCAGGCATTCACCCCTGCGGCATAGGCGACGAGCATGGCCCGTGTTTCGGGCGGCAGGTTGGCATAGGCACGCTCGGCGTGCTGCATGCCGCCCAGGGTGCGCGCCATGCGGTCGATGGGCAGCGCCGCCGACCCGACCAGCTCCGCGATACGGCCGGACGCGACGCGGCGCATCAGCTCCATCTCGAACATGCGGTCACGCGCGTGCAGGTAGCCCAGCGCGGTGGCCGCGTCCGCCTCGTTGGCGGCCTTGATGCGGGGAATGCCAAGGCTGTCGAACTGGATACCGACCGGGGCGGTAAGGCTGGCAATGGCGAGTTTGGTCCGGCTGGGCGGTAGGGTGAGCCAGCATGCGAGGGAAACGCCGCAGATCGCCACGACCACAATGGCGACCACCGCGCGCAGCGCCCTACGAAACAGGCTCGGCCTGCGCCTCAGGCGGTCCCTGGATGTTGCGTTCAAGAAGACGCCTTTGTCGAAAGAGTGAGGCGAAACCGAAGTTCTTCCTTCAACGAAAGCCACGATGCTAGCCATGGCACGCATCGTGGAAGCGGCGGAGGAACAAAAGTCTTTTGGTTCCTTTCTTCAGAAAAGAACATGCTTCCTTAATGCAACCGCGGCGCGCGCAAAAAACTGTTGCGATCCGCCGAGTGCACGGTGACGTGCAGCAATTCGTCATCCCGGCCAACGCTCATCCGCACCCGCGCGCCGGCGGTGCCCGCGCTCCACACGCGTCGCCACAGACCGCTGAGATCGCCCACTTCGTCGCCATCGACCGCGACCACGCGGTCGCCGGCGCGCAAGCCCGCCTTGTCGGCCGGGCCGCCCTCGGAGACGCCGCCGACCACCACCGCATCGTCGCTTTCCATCGCGAACAGGCCGAGCCAGGGGCGGGCCGGGCGGTTCAGGCGGCCATTCTGCACCAGCTCATCGAGGATCGGCGTGAGCAGGCCGGTGGGCACCACCATGTTCATATCGACGCGGCGGCCCTTCTCGTCGCCTTGTTGCAGGATCAGCGAGCCGATGCCGAGCAGCTTGCCATCCTGGCCGATCAGGCCGGCGCCGCCCCAGAACGGATGGGCGGGGGCGGTGAAAAACGCGTCGTCGATCAGATACTCCCAGTAGCCGGCGAATTCCTGGCGACCGACCACCTGAGTTTCAATGGTGCGGTGGCGCCCGCCAGCCGCCGCCAGCAAGGCGGGCGTGCCGATCTGCACGGCGTTGCTGTCGCCGATCGCCATTTCGTCGACGCCGAGCTTGCCGAGGGGCTGGACCAGGCCGAACCCGGTTTCGAAATCGACCGCGAGCGCGTGGCCCGGGACTGCCCACCCATCGGCGGTGGTAAGCCAGATGCTCTCCGATTCCATGATCAGGTAGCCCATCGTCAGGATGAGGCCGCCCTTGATGCAGATGCCGTTGCCGGCGCGTTCGGTGCCGAGGGCGCCCGCCGTAAAGGCATCGCCTGGCACGTCGGCCCTCAAGCCCACCACGCTCCGCAGCGCCCCCTCGAGATCGAAGCGGTAATCGGCGGCGCGCGGCTGGAGGTTTTGCGGAATACTGGGTTCGGATTTGGCCATCAGGGAAAATGCTTCTTGTGAAAGGCAGACCTTCCTGCCCGACTATCCAACGTCTATGCCCTCGGGTTCAATGGCGCAGCAGGAACCTCACGTCCATGCCGACCCGGGCGCGCCCTCGCCTTATCTGCCGGCGCTCGATGGTTTGCGGGCAATCTCCATCCTGCTCGTCGTCCTCTCTCATCTGGGGCTGGATCATGTGCTGCCGGGCGCCTTCGGCGTCACGCTGTTCTTCTTCATCAGCGGCTATCTGATCACACGGCAGCTCCTGCGCACGTTGCTGGCCACCGGCCGCACCGGTTTGTGTGGGTTCTATCTGCGCCGCGCGCTCCGCCTGATGCCGACTGCCCTCTCCTATATCGCCATCAGCGGTTTACTGTACCAGGCGGCAGGCGGGCAAATCGACCCTGCCGACTGGCTTGCCGCGCTGGCTTACGGGGCAAATTATTACGCGCTCTGGGCAGGCTTCACATCCACCCTCCCCGATATCCGGCAGCCATTCAACATCCTCTGGTCGCTCGCGATCGAGGAGCATTTTTATCTCCTGTGGCCACTGATCCTGGGTGCCGCCTGGCGATCCGCCCGGTTGCCGTGGTGCCTGCTGGGGTTCTGTGCGGCCACGCTGGTCTGGCGCGCTTTCCTGTTCGATCAGTGTTTCTCGCACCACCCGGGCCTGATTTGCGCCCCGCTGCGGCCCGATCCGCGGTGGCGCTACAACCAGCTTTACCTAAGCACGGATGCGCGCGCCGATTCGATCGCCTGGGGCGTCCTGCTGGCCGTGGGGGAGGCACATGGCGCGGCCTGGGCGCGCGCACGAGGTTTGCGGCCGCTGATCGCGGCGCTGGTGCTGGCGGCAAGCTTCGCGCTGCCCGGTGCCTTCGCCCATTACGTGGTTCGAACGAGCCTGCAGGGGGCTGCCCTGGTTTTTCTGGTGCCGTCGCTCCTGTCGCGTGAAAGCGTCGTCGTGCACCGCGTGCTGTCCAGTGGGCCGGCGCTCGCCGTGGGGCGGCTCAGCTACGCCATTTACCTCTGGCACTGGGGCGCGCTTGGCCTGGCGGACTGGGCGGCGCCAAGGCACGGCGTTATGTGGCTGACCTTGGCTGCGGGCCTAACCTGCCTGCTGTCTGGGCTCGCTTATGTTGGCATCGAGCAGCCGATGTTGCGCCTCCGCAGGCGGGCGGGCAGCCACGTGCCGCTGGAACTGACAGGATGACCCCTATGACGCCTCGCCAGATCTTTGTGCGCTACCTGCTGGAGGGGGTGTTCTATCGCCTGGCCTGCACTGCCTGGGGCGATCCGCACGCGCAGCCGGTGGTGTGCGTGCACGGGCTGACCCGCCAGGGCCGCGATTTCGATGCCCTGGCGCAGGTGCTGGCCGACGATTTTTATGTCGTCTGCCCCGACCTGCCCGGGCGCGGCCAGTCCGACTGGCTGCCGACGCCACGTCTTTATTACCCGATCAGCTATGTGCAGGCGCTCTCCCACCTGCTCGCCTTCATCGACCGGCCGGTGCACTGGGTTGGTACTTCGCTCGGCGGGATTTGCGGGATGATGGTGGCGGCCGCACCCGGCCAGCCGATCGCCCGCATGGTGCTGAACGATATCGGCCCGTTCATTCCGCGCGCGGCGCTCGCACGCATCGCCGCCTATGTGGCCGACGTGCCCGACTTCCGGTCGCCCGGCGAGGTCGAGGCGTATCTGCGCCTGGTGCATGCGCCTTTCGGCGCGCTGAGCGACGATCAATGGGCGGGGCTCGCGCGCCATTCGACCCGAATGCTGGCGGATGGGCGCCCCGCCCTGCATTACGATCCCGCGATGATCGAACCGATGCGCGGCACGGACCCGCAGGACATCGATCTGTGGGCCGCCTGGGCGCGCATCGACATACCGCTGCTGACAATACGCGGCGAGACGAGCGATTTGCTGGTGCCGGAAACGCTTGGCCTGATGGCGGGCAAGTCCGCGACCCATACGGTGGCCGGCGCGGGCCATGCGCCGGCCTTGATGGATTTGCAGACGATCTCGGTGGTGCGTGGGTTCCTGGAAGAATAACGTCTTCTTTTCCGAAGAAAAGAAGCAAAAGGCTTTTATCTTCTCACCAACGTCTAGATACTGGCCATGGCGGGCCACTGAAAACAAAAACCTAGTGTCCTGCCCGCGATCTTCAGCGTTCTTCACGGCGGGCTTAGGGGATAAGCAGGCCACCGACAATAAAGAGCGAGTGTCCCGATTCCGACCGCATTTCAATCCAACGATTCTCGGAATCGGGACACTAGAGCATCATCCGACCGCACGGGGTTACCCGTCGGATAAAGATGCTCGCCAAAACAAAGAGCTAGAGCGGGATGCGTCCGACGAAACCGATCGAATCATATCGCATCCCGCTCTAACGCTTTTGTGTTCGTCCCCACGCCGCTAAGCTCGCGCCATGGCCGTTTATACCGACGTCTCCGACGACGCCCTCGCGGCCTTTCTCGACGAATACGAGATCGGCAGCCTCGTCGCCTTCCGCGGCATTGCCGAGGGTGTGGAAAACAGCAATTTCTCGCTTCGCACCACGCAGGGCGATTACATCCTCACCCTCTACGAACGCCGCGTGGACCCGGCCGACCTGCCCTGGTTTCTGGGATTCATGCAGCATCTGGCCGCGCGCGGAATCACCTGCCCCCTGCCGGTGCCAGGCCGCGACCAGGTGCCGCTGCGCACCCTGTGCGGCCGCCATGCCGCCATCACCACGTTCCTGCCCGGCGTGTGGCCCAGGCGCGTGCAGCAGGCGCATTGCCACCCGCTGGGCGCGGCCCTTGCGCGCCTGCATCTGGCCGGGGCCGATTTCACGCCGCAGCGCCCGAACGCCCTTGGCCCCACCGCCTGGGCGCCGCTCGCCGAGCGCTGCCGCACGCGCGCCGGGGAAGTGCAGGCCGGCCTCGCCGACGAAATCGATTCCGCCACAGCGCACATCCTCGCCGAGTGGCCCGGCGATCTGCCGCAGGGCCACATCCATGCCGATCTCTTCCCCGACAACGTGTTTTTTCTCGGCGGCCGCGTGTCTGGCCTGATTGATTTCTATTTCGCCTGCACCGATCTTTATGCCTACGACATCGCTATCTGCCTCAATGCCTGGTGTTTCGAGGCGGATTTCTCGTTCAACGTCACCAAGGCCCGTGCGTTTTTGCGCGGTTACGATGCGGCCCGCCCACTCACCCTGGGTGAACGCGCGGCCTTGCCCGTGCTGGCGCAAGGTGCGGCCCTGCGTTTCTTGCTCACCCGCCTGTTCGACTGGCTGAACACCCCGCAGGGTGCGCTGGTCACGCGGAAATCGCCCCTGGACTATCTGCGGCGTCTGCGTTTCCATCTGAGTGTGAAGGATTTTCGTGGTTATGGACTCTGAGACCGCGCCTTTCACCCTGGACCCCGCCGGCCTCGACGCCGCCGATCCCGTAAAAATCTGGACGGATGGCGGCTGCAAGCCGAACCCCGGCCCTGGCGGCTGGGGCGTGGTTCTGACCTATCGCGGCCGCGAACGCGAGCTTTCGGGCGCCGACCCCGCCACCACGAATAACCGCATGGAGCTCACGGCCGCGGCCGCCGCGTTGGAGACGCTCACCCGCCCCTGCCGTGTGATCCTGCACACCGACAGCGAGTATGTGCGCAACGGCGTGACCCGTTGGAGCACCGGCTGGGTGCGCAAGAACTGGCGCAACGCCGCGGGCGATCCCGTCGCCAACATGGAACTTTGGAAGCGGCTTCTTGCCGCCGCCAAGCCGCACAAGATTGAATGGCTCTGGGTACGCGGCCATTCCGGCGATCCGATGAACGACCGCGTGGATGCGCTGGCGACGGCGGCGCGGGAGAATCTGTTAGGGCTGTAGTTCTAGGGTAAGGCATAATGTGTCATAAAAACGATTAGCTGTCACTGAAACGATTTCCTACTTTTAATTTCTGCTGGTCTATAGTCTAGGGAGGGGCATAATGTATCATAATAATTGCTAGCTGTCACCGTAACGAGTTCATACTTTCAAGTCCTGCCAGTCCCTGGTTTTGCGGAGTTGATTTTGAAAGTTCTTCATCTCCGTGGCGAAGACCTAAATGGCAGCCACATATGCTGCACTGGACCTCAAATTGCGATGGTGCTTCAAGCGCTGCTTACAGCACCCGAGCTGCGTAACTGTCGATGGTATGCGGGGGCCATAGAAACTTATCCAACGTTCGGTATGTATGAAAGCGGCCAACTTGAGGTCGTAGAGGACCTCACCTCTCTTATCGAAAGGGTCACTTTGGCAGGACAGTTGTTCGACGGCATCATAGTCGCTATTCCGCCAGCCGAAGCACCTGACTTGCGATCGCAGATGATTACTGCGGACGGCTCGATGGACAAAGCCGTAAGGAACTCACTCGTTGAGGTCCATGCCTTCGACACTTCCTGGGTCGAAGTTTATACGGAGATGCCGGAGCTAATTGAATCCATACAGGGGCAACTCGGAGGCAAATTGGTGGACGCTCCGTTATAGTGAAGGCATGACCAAGGACATCGCGCGAATACAAGATGCTGATCCCGCGACGCTTACGGTTCGAGGCCATCTCATCGCGCCTTTCGTTTTCCGCCCTTGCAGCCTGCCGAGACGCCATGGCGGTGGGCAAGATCAGAGGCCGCGACCTCCTTCTGTGCCTTCGTGCTCTTGGGGTTGGAAAGTATCCGACCGGCGTTCGACGCCACGAGCTTTTATACCAACGGCCTTAAATTGTGACTCGTGCCCAGCGCCCCCCCCCGGCCCTCCCGACAAGGGGGAGGGAGAAGAAAGTGGCAGCACCGGTCAGGAGTTTGGGCCGCTGGTATTACTTGGCCGGAGAGAACCTTTACTTGCGCCCGGCGAACATCTGGTTGGGCAGAAAATCGCTGCCGAAAGGGACGAAAATCGAAAATGACAGACTATGGCTTTTTGGAGCCTCAAAATGACAGATTATGTCGAATGCAATGACAGACTATGCGCGTCGGGTTGCCGCTAAGTGCCTGTTTCACTTGGGAATGGTGGGGGAGCTAATGACAGGCAATGGCTGTCCCTAGAGTAGTTCAGAGAGGATGTTCTTTTCTAACGAAAAAGCAAAAGAGTTTTACTTTTGCGCCAGCGGACAGATACAGGTCATGGCCGGCCTTGTGGGAGGTGGCGGAAAGCAAAAGTGTTTTGGGCCGCCGGGCGGGCTTCCTCCAGTGTTCAGAAAAGAAAGCTCTTTCGTCCTCCTGCCATCCGCCGAAACCCCGCCATCTGCTGCTGCCACCAGCTTCCCGTCGCCATCGCCTCTTCTGCCGAGGGATCGCCCGTGACCGCATAATCGCGCGCGAAATCCGCGGTGCCGAACAGCATGTCCCAGAACGGAAAAATCGCGCCGTAATTGCAACTTGCCTGTCCCGCCGCGCGCACGCCGTGATGCGCGCGGTGAAACCGTGGCGATATCAGCAGCCTTTCGCCCAGCCAGCCGAAACCCACCCGCGCATTCGCATGGCTCATACTTTCCAGCAGACGCAGCAGCAGGATGATCAGCGGAAACTGCATCGGCGGAATCCCGATCAGCAGCCCCAGCGCCATGAACCACACGAAGGCGATCACATCGTCCAGCACGTGGTTGCGATCATCCGACCAGAACGTCATCTGCCGCTGCGCGTGGTGCACGGAATGCAACGCGTACCACCAGCGGAAATTATGCGAGAGCCGATGCCGCCAGTAATCCGCGCAATCGAGGATCAGCACATAGATACAGAAAGTGAGCACCTGGCGGCCCATCAGGAACGGAAACAAATTTTCCAGGGTCGGCGGCACATAGCCATGGTCGGTCAGATACCCGTTCAGCCACACCTGCAACTGATAGAACAGAACGAAGGTCACCAGCGGCATCACGCCCACGCGCGACAGCAGCGTGTAGAAAATATCGACCGAAACCGCCTTCTGGTCCGGCCAATCCTCCAGTTTTCTCAGCCGCTCCATCGGCCAGCAGATCGCCAGCATCAGCACCACTTGCGCCACGCCATACAGCGCGAAGAGCAGCCAGCCATAGGCGATGTCCTCCCACTCCATCATGTCGAAGCGGTAGAGCACCGGCGCCAGCGCACCCTCATAGAGCCATCCGGCGACCATGGAAAACGGATCGATCATCTCGGTTAGCGCCTCACCATCCCTATGTGCCGCACTTCGCTGGAGGTTTCAGTTCAAACTGCTGCATCTGCCCGTCCATCGAGAAATCCCCGAAATCCATCACCATTCCATCGGCCACGCCATTCGCAAAATATTGCATGCCGATCTCATAATTCGGTGTTTCGCTAGCCGTCGTCCGGTCGAAGAACGAGATGTGCACCCGCCCGAACGGCAGATCCGAAAGCCCAGGCCATTTCTGTGCCGCAGCCGGCCTCCAGCTTTCGATCGTCACGAAGGTATCTTCCGCGCCGGAAGCGCCCGTTCCATCGAACAGCGGCACGGAGAGAAATTTCTTGCCCGAGGCGGCCGCATCGATGATCGCGCCGGTATGCGCCATGGGGAACAGCGTGCCGATCGGCAGCAGCACCGTGTTTTTCTGCGGACTCGTAAAATCGGCATGGCCGGTGCCACCCGAATGGTCCAGCACCGCCGTGCCGTCGAGCTGCTGGTTCACCGCGCCATCCGTGATTTCCTTGGTGTGGAAATCCAGATGCGTGCCCTCTTTATTTTCCAGCGTCGCATAGTCGCTCACCATGTGCACGTCCTGCCCGTCCTTGTTGGTGAACTGCAGCACAAGATGCTGCGAGGTGGTCCAGGCGCCGCAGGTATCCAGAACGTCGTAGGTCATGGTGCCGCTGGCGGCGAGCACGCCCTGCTCCTTGGTCGTATCAAGCGTGAGCTTGTACACGGCATGGTGCGCGGCCAGCGTGGCACACAGGGCCGGCCCGCCCGGCATCATGGCCGACCATAGCACAAAGGGGGCGGCCAGAAGGCGCATGCGCGGCGGGGCTCCGTGGATCGGCACGTCAGTACTCGTAGGAAATGAGCGATTCCGCCGGCACGTCCAGCCTAGACCGCCCGTTCAGGAAAGCCAGCTCGATCAGCGCCGCCGCGGCCGGCACCACCGCCCCCTGCTGACGCAACAAGGTGATGCCGGCCGCCATGGTGCCGCCGGTCGCAAGCAAATCGTCCACGATCACCACGCGCTGTCCGGGGGTGACCGCGTCCGCCTGGATCTCCACCCGGTCGGTGCCGTATTCCAGGCCGTAATCGAGGCCGACCGTGGCGCCCGGCAGCTTGCCCGGCTTGCGGATCATCACGAATCCGCAGCCAAGTTTCAGCGCCAACGGCGCCGCGAGCAAAAAGCCGCGCGATTCGATCCCCGCCAGCAGCTCCGGCTGATACGCCCGCACCAGGCTGGCGAGCCGCCCCATCGCCACCTGCCAGGCATCCGGATGACGCAGCAGGGTCGAAATGTCGTAAAACAGGATGCCGGGTTTCGGGAAATCGGGGATCGACCGGATGTGGTCCTTCAGGTCCATGGAGCGGGTGCCTTGGTCACGTGTACACAACTGTATAGAGGCATCCGGCAACCGAGCAACGCCAGGCGTCTGTCACCACCCGGCTTGCCCTTATGGCCCGGCTCCCCTAATCGCGCGCTATGTCCCGCGTTCCGGTCGCTGCCGCCGCCATCCTGTTCCTTGTGATCGCCTGGATTTCGGCTGCCACCATCCTGGCCGACCATGTGCGCCCGTTATCCTGGGTGGTCCAGGCGATCTACTACCCGATCGCCGGCTTCGCCTGGGTATTCCCGGTCCGCTGGCTCATGCTGTGGGGCGCGCACCAGCGCTGATCGGGAAATCCTGGTCGGAGTGAGAGGATTCGAACCTCCGGCCCCTGCGTCCCGAACACAGTGCTCTACCAGGCTGAGCTACACTCCGGCTGAGCGGCGGCCTATAGCGCCCCCCCGCCTTGCCCGCAAGCTTGCCTCGACGCGGCTTCTCGGAAACGGCCGACCTGCGCACGTTGATCGTGACGAGGGTGGGCTGCAGCGCACCCTGCGGCGCCGGCAGTGTCATAGGGAGGCGCGCGCGACGCCGATCATCCGCACCAGAGCGCGCCTTATCCCCGCCGCATCCTGCACCGGCGCATCGAAGGCGATGCGCATCACCGTATCGTCCTGAATCACGTCGAACCCATCGACATCGACGCCGATCATCCGCCAGGCGCCAGACTGGCCCTGGGCCCCGGCAAGAAGGCTCAGCGCATCCTCGTGATCGGCGTTGCAATGCGCGACGATCCCGGCCTCCGCTTCCGCCACCGACGCCACATGCATGGGCTCCGGCAATAGCTGCGCCCGGCCCAACACATGCGCCTGGGCGAAGCCGCCGACGAAATGCCCGGCCTCCGGCGCCAGCCGCCAAACCGCGAAATCCGAAAAATTCGCGTAAAGCGACGCATAGGGATGCCGCGCTACCCAGTATCGCCGCCAGGACTCATCGGTGGCCCGCACCGCCTCCCCAATCACCGTCACCCGCTGAGCGGTCTGCGGGTTTTCAGTCTGGGCCGGCCCCGCCACCATCACCGCGCAGCGCGGCGAGGCCGCCAGATGGCGTGTATGCGCGGCGAGAGCCGAGAGCAGCATCAAAACCGCCCCATCGGGCGCCACAGCCGGCGTTACCAAAGACGCGAAAGGCTGCCCATCCGAAAGCGTCGCCAGCGTGCCGACCCGCCCCGCCCGCAGCACGCAGCGTGCGGCAAAGCCGGTTTCGTCGGGCACCGAGTCGGCCATCCTGCGTTCCGTCTCCAAGGTTGCACCGGCCGCCGCCTCATGCCTAAGCCTGCTCGAAGGCCGCTCGGGACGTCGCCCACCATGAAACACACCATCGCCCTGGTCGATGACGACCGCAACATCCTGACCTCAGTCGCCATGACGCTGGAACAGGAAGGCTATGCGGTGCGCACCTATACCGACGGCGAAAGCGCCCTGCAGGCCCTGAGCGCCAAGCCCGTCGACCTGGCCGTGCTCGATATCAAGATGCCACGCATGGACGGCATGGAGCTCCTGCAGCGCCTGCGCCAGCGCACCCACATGCCGGTGATCTTCCTCACCAGCAAGGACGAGGAGGTCGATGAGCTCATGGGCCTGCGCCTCGGCGCCGATGATTACATCACCAAACCTTTCAGCCAGCGCCTGCTGATCGAGCGGATCCGGGCGTTATTGCGCCGAAACGAAAGCAGCCGGGCCGAAGGCTCCGGCGCGCCGGCCGGCGGCATCATGGCCCGCGGCGAACTCGTGCTGGACGAAACCAAGCACCAATGCATGTGGAAAGGCATCGACATCCAGCTTACCGTCACCGAATTCCTGCTGGTGAAAACCCTCGCCGCCCGCCCTGGCATGGTAAAATCCCGCGACCAGCTCATCGATGCTGCCTATGGCGAAAATATCTATGTCGATGACAGAACAATCGACAGCCACATCAAGCGCGTGCGCAAAAAATTTCGGCAGTCGGATCCGACTTTCAACCAGTTCGAAACGCTTTACGGGATAGGTTACCGATACAAGGAATGAAGGAAGGCGCTCTGTTCTACAGAAAAGAAGCAAGAGACGTTCTTATTCCGCTGCGGCCCCGTAGTGTTCTGCCCCCGAAGTTCGCCGTTCTTCACGGCGGACGTAGGGGATAAGCAGGCCACTGAAAATAAACAGCTACTGTTCCGATTCCGACCGTATTTCAACCCAACGAACTTCGGAATCGGGACAGTAGCAACCATCCCTCAAACCTCGCCCGGCTGCTCCCAGGCCGGCACCCAGCCGGTTTGCGGCCCCTCGACGCGCGGCGGCGCCACCACCACCGGCACGGCAACTGCCCGCTTGGCGAGTTCCACGCTTTGCATGTGCCGCGTCACCGACAGCAGCGCCACCAACACATAAATCCCCTCGAAATACGCAAAACTCAGCGCGGCCCCCGCCACCATATAAACGATCAGCGACAGCCGCAGCATCCCGGCCAAGTCCGACATCCACATCATGTCCGGATACGGTTCCGCGCGTTTTCTTATTCTGGCACATGTCCAATACGATAGAACCAGCATGCCCATGAACAGCGCCAGCCCAATAAATCCCAGATCGCCCAGCACCTCGAAATAGATGCTGTGTGCCGCCATGCCGAGTTCGCGCAGTGGCGCCCCCGGCACAAACGTCAGCTCGGTCTCCAGCTCCTGCCCAAACCGGCGATAGATGGTCGTATCCTGCACGGCATGGAAACCGCCGCCGATCAGCGGCCGGTCCAGCGCGATCAGCGTGCTCACTTTCCACGCCGTCACCCGGTCCATGAACGAGCTGTCGGTTTGTGCCTGGCCGATGGTATCGATGCGCTGAAACCATGCGGATGGCCCGAAATAGAGCAGAAGCAACCCGCTCACCGCCACCAGCGCGATGTTGCGCAGCTTGTTCCGGTTCAGCGCGACCAGCCCCAGCGCAAAGGTCAGCAGCCCCAGAAACCCGCCGCGCGAATAGGTGCCGATCACTGATATGCCGCACAGCACCTCGCCCGACATCAGCACGAACCGCGTGAGCGGATGTGCAGAGGAATTGAACAGGTAAAGCAGAACCGGCATGCACATCAGCATGGCGAGCGCGAAGGCGTTGTTGTCGCCCAGCGTCGTGAGCCCAAGCACGTGGTGGCCGCCCGCCGTTGCCAGCACCTTCAACCCCTCGTCGGCCCCGTTGAAAGCAAGCCCCAGCGCGGTCGCCAAAATCACGCCTTGCAGGCGCCGCCGCGTATTCAGCACCATCGTGAGCACGAAAGCCAGAACCACGATCTTCGCGAGTTTGCCGAAAAGATACCAGTTCTCGGGCAGCGGACTGAGGGAGAAGGTGGCTGAAACCAGACCCACCAGCACGAGCCCGAGCATGCAGGCCATGATGCCGTCGATATAGGGTTTGCGGGCATCCCGCTGCATGATGAGCGACACCAGCGTGAGCGCCGCCACGATCTTGCTCAGCGGCAAGGCCGTCATGAAGCCGAACAGATATTCTTCCGGCGAGCAGAAGCTGAGCCAGGCCCAGAGCATCGCCCCAATATGCGGATACCGGATCACCGCCGGGAGATAGGCCACGAAAAAAGCCATGAACACCAGGTCGCGCATCGGCCTAGCGCGTGCGCGGGGCTCTGCCCCAGTCTTGCCACCTCACGCGAGGGCACATGCGGCACGCAAGCAGGCCGGCCATGCCATGGGCCCGCTTCACCCCCTAAAAATCCCGCATCTCGTGATAGGGCGAGTTCCGTTCATCGCACGCGGCGCCCGGCTTCATATCGAACAGGCCCTGCCCGCTCTGCTTGAACCCGTAAGGATCGGTGCGTGCCGCCCATAGCACCAGCAGCAGCATGGCGATAAGGTTGACGACGAAGAGGGCCGCTTCCACGCCAGCAAAACCTTTCCTGCCAAACCCCGGCACGCGGTTCGACAACCGCCATACTCAGGCAGTCGTCACTACGAGAAGTGTGACACCCCCACAAGCTCGATCTGCGCGCCGCCGGCAAAACTCAGCCAGCACCCGCCCCCGCCGACGCTCTGGCCGGTGATCGCGGCGCCCTCAAAACTGTCCTGCGCCGAATAATTTTGGATCACCGCGGTCCCGTCGCACCCGGCTGGCACTACAAATATGTCGGCACTCCCGCCGGCGATCGTGGCACTGCCATCCCCCAGCGTCACCACATCGGCGCCGGCACCCAGATTGAGCACGCAGGCCCCGGTGCCGCCGGTAAAATGATCGGTCCCCGACCCGCCATTCAGCGTCACGTTGCCGCTGCCCGCAATCAGGGTCAGCCCTTCCGCGCCCGCATTCGCGACCAGCGCCGAGCCGCCCGCGTAAACCGTATCCGCCGCCCTCCCCAAGGCGCCAAGCCCGGTCACCGTCACTACGCCGCCCGATGTACGCACCAGATCGCCACCACCCATGGCGACCGCAAGCCCCGCGTAAGCGCCGCCGCTCGCCGAAATGGTGGCCGCCCCGCCACTCACCGTCACCGCGTCCACGCCCCCTGCAACGGCCTGGCTCACCGCGGCACTGCCACCGGCAAGCAGATATGCGGTGCCGCCCACACCGGTGGAGGCAAAAACCGCATGTGCGGCACCGCCTATGGTGGCGCCGAAAGCCCCCGCCGTGCCCACCGTATCCGCGCCATCCAGCACAAAGGTCGACCAGCCGGCGCCGGCGGCGAGGCTAGCCGCCCCCGTCACCGTCACCGCATCATCGAGCCCGTTCAACGAAATCTGGTCGGTGCCTTGGCTGAGCAGCGTTCCATAGCCGCCGAGCGCCACCGTATCGGCGGCGCCAAGCGCCGTAGTCACCGCATCATAGGTGCCGGCAAGTGCGGCCACCAGGCCGCCCGCGCCGCCGGCGATGCTGTCGCCGCCCACCGCATCGGACACATGGAGCAGCGCGCGACCGCCGGTCACCGTATTGGCGGCGCCCATCAGGGAGACCTTCGCAGCCCCCGCTTCAGTCAGGCTGTCGCGGTAGCCGGTGACGGTGACTTGGTCGGCGCCGGCGCCTGCCAGCATGTCGTAGCAGGACAGTTCGATCTGATCGCTGCTGGCCGCCGCCGTGCTGACCAAATCATCATAGGCGGCGACCAGGTCGAGCCCGCCGGCGCCGCCTGCCACCGTGTTGCCGCCGGCCAAATCCGTCACGCTCAGCAGAGTCGCCCCACCAACAACATCATGCCCGCCGCTGGTCAGCGTGCCGCCCTGGCCGGCGCTGAATGTGCCGGTGCCACCCGAACTGCCCGAGCCGCCACCACCCGACTGGCCACCGGCCGCGGGATAACCCGGCAACACCACCCCTACGAGATCGATCGTCGTGCCGTCGGCGAGCGTCAGCATCGTCGAGCCGCCCAGCACGCTGCCGATTGAAATCTCGACCTTGCCGAATTTCTCGAACACCAGCGAATCGGTGCCCGGCTGAAAGCCGGAAATCGTGTCATGCCCATCCGCGCCGGCCGTGAACACGAAGGTGTCGGCGCCCGCCCCGCCCGAGACCGAGGCAGAACCGCTCCCGAACACCACGCTGTCGGCCCCGCCGCCGAGGCGGAACATATCCGTGCCGCTTCCTGCCTCCAGCGTGTCGCGTCCGTCGCCACCGGTCACACTCACGGGGCCGCTGCCGGCCTGGACGAAGGCGCCGGTACCGCCGGTGGTGAGCGAAATCGTGCCGGCATTGGCGATCTGCCCGGTTACGGCGCCGGTCACCGTCGCCAGCGCCGTGGCCCCGCCATGTGCCGTATCGGCGCAATCGGTGATCGCCAGGCGCCCGCCGGCCGCGATCGATAGCGTCAGATCGCCGTTTGAATCATGCACCTGCGCCTGCCCGTCCGCGCCGATATTGAGGAACCCGCTGCACGAGGTGTTCAGCACCTCGCTTGCACCATCCAGATCGTAGGTGCTGAAACCGCTGCCGTTGATGGTTGCCTGCCCGGTCGCCTCGATCAGCTCGTAAGCACCCGAGGCGTTGATCACGTCGCTCCCATGGCTATCCAGCACGGAACTGCGCCCGGGCAGGTTCACCGTATCCTTGGCCCCCGCCGCGGTTGTGATCTGGTCCCACCCGGCATTGGCCGAAATCTGCAGACCGCCCGCGCCGCCGCTTATGTAATTGCTACCGGCCGTATCATTTACGATCAGCAGCCCGGTCCCGCCCGTGACCGTATGGTTGCCATTGATCAGGTCCAGCGATTGCGGCCCCGACCCGAGCTGGATCACCGGCAGCGCCAGCAGCGGAGATTGACTACTGTATACAGGCTTGGTGGTGAGCGTCGTGTTGCCGTAAATATTGGCGGGCCCGATCGCCACATTCCCAGGCACGTAATTATAGAGCTTATTACCATGGATCTGCACCGTCACGTGCAGCCCGTTCACCGCGGATTGGTTCAGCACGGCCACCGACAGCACGGAATCCGGCAGGTCGTTGATGATCGTGTTCCCGCTCACATCGAGCGAATTCTGGGCGTAGGAATACTGCGTCTCACCGCCGAAATGGATCGCGAAATCGTTTGACGCATCGGGCCCTTTCTCGATGATGTTGTTTTCCACCACCGCTACCCCGCCATTCGGAATGTCGATATCGTAGCTCCCCGTGCCGGTCGGCCCGTCGATGATCGTATTGTTTTCGATCGTCGTGAATGCGGCGCGCGACTTGATTTCGTGCCCGACAACCGCGCCCTCGAACACGCTGTTGGTGACCAGCAGCGAATGCACCGCCCCTACATAGAGATTGTGCGAATATCCGTCACCCGCCCCGTTATCCAGGAAATAGCTGTGATCGATCACCACGCTCGCCGTCGTATCCGGATCGGCCAGCAACCCCTCCTGCATGCCGGTGAACGAGCAGTAGGACACATCGAGATTGCCGTTCTGCAGCCGGATCCCGGCCACATTCCCGTCCGGCGACCCGTCCGATCCGCCGGTGAAGGTAAATCCCTCGATGCTGAGATTGGCATTGACGGTCAGGATGCCCTTGTCGTCGGGTGGCGGCACGGTTGCCACCTCGTGCACCAGCCCGCCCACCGCCACGATGCTCACATTGGCGCTGACAGTGCCGAAATCGTTTGTGTAGGTGCCGGCCTTGACCGCGATCGTGTCGCCGGACACCGCCGCCTTCAGCGCATCGCCCAGCGTGGCGAACTCCAGCCCCGCACCTACCGTGAGTATATCCGGGCGCCCCACTTCGATGACGATGGGTTGGGGGGCATTTGCCAGCGTATCCGATGCGGACGTCGCTTGGTGGATAGGAGAAGCAACCATGAATGTTCCCAAAAACTGAGTGCGCACTCAGTTTGTGAGATCAAGGTGAACAGGAGGTTAAGCTTACATTTTTGGAAAGGAGGCCAGGCTGCGGAAACGTGCCGACGCCTGCGCATGGCGCAGAGCCCGACCAGACCCACCGCCAGCACACTCCGCGAAGCCGGCTCGCCCACGAAAAGCGGAGTCGGGTTCGCGGAGAACGTGGCCGTATCCTCCGCCGAAAAACTATTCAGCAGACCATCCGCGCCAATCAGCATCTCCGGATCCAGCGACGAATAGCTGAACGACGCATTGATCGAAGCATTCGCCGCGAATTCCAGGAACGCGGAGCTGAATGTCATGGTGTAGGAGGATGAAGGAGAGGTTGGTTGCGATGTGGAAGATGAGGCGCCCGATCCGCCATTCTGCCCGCTGAACACCATGCCCAAGGCGCCTTGTGTGTTCGGCGTGATCGTGATCGTGAGCAAATTGGTTTGCCCGCCGATCGGGGTGGCCAGCGCATAGCTGATCGTGAGCGGTGCATTTATAGGTTGGAAATCGAACCCGGCGGCGCTTGTGGCCAGAGCCGATGTGGTGACGCCCGCCCCGCCGTTGATCGTTTCGATCGCGGAGAGCGAGCCGGTCAACGCGCCCGCAAGCCCGGCGATGTTCGAAAAACTGAACTGCACCGGATCGCCGCCGGCCGTGGCGGTGTTGAATGTCGCTGTGCCGTTGCCGTTATTGGTCCAGACGATGCCATCGCCTGAATTCCCCTCGCTCATCTGCGCGAAGGTGACCGGCCCGGCCATGGCGGCGCTTGCCAGGGCCGAGAAAGCCGCACCCAGAACCCATCCCTGCGCACGAAACTGACCCATGAGACCACCTTATCTGCTGCGCACTGACTATCGATGTGAAACTAACGTGCCCTTAATGCGACGCGGGCGGAACCAGCTGCCGGTGCGGAAAAGCCACGTATAATCAGTCGGGTATGAGGAAAGCGTGTTCTTTTCCGACGACCAGGACCAAAAGACTTTTGTTTCCCCGCGTGTTCCACGATACAGGCCATGGCCGGTGCCGATCCGCTGGCGTGCGAAGATAATCTGGCCGGAGTGACCATCCATGTGCGGCATTGCCGGGATATTTTATGCCGCTGCGGAGAGCCCGCCGCCCCCGCACCCCATCAAGGCGATGACCGACGCGATTGCCCATCGCGGCCCCGATGGCGAAGGCTTCCATCTCGCCCCGGGTATCGCCCTTGGCCATCGGCGCCTCGCCATCATCGATCCCATCGGCGGCGCCCAGCCGATGTATAATGAGGATCGTTCGATCGCGATCGTCTTCAACGGCGAGATCTACAATTTCGAAACCCTGCGCGACGACCTGGCCGCCGCCGGCCACGTGTTCACCAACCGGTGCGATACCGAGGCCATCGTGCACGCCTGGGAACAGTATGGGGAAGCCTGCGTGGAACACCTCTCGGGCATGTTCGCCTTCGCGTTGTGGGACCAGCGGCGGAAAACGCTGTTCTGTGCCCGCGACCGCCTCGGCAAGAAACCCTTCTACTATGGCTGGATCAACGGCGACTTCGCCTTCGCCTCGGAGATCGCGGCACTTGCAACCCTCCCCGGTTTCTCCACCCGCATCCGCCCCGAAGCGGTCGACTCCTTCTTCACCTATGGCTACGTCCCTGAGCCTGGCACGATCTTCGAGAGCCTCGAGAAACTGCCCGCTGGCAGCACGCTCACCCTCGATCGCGCGACAGGCGCGCACCGCATCGCCCGCTACTGGCAACCCGCACCTTCCGCAAGCCCGCTCACCGAGGCCGAAGCCGCCCCCGAACTGCGGCGGCGATTCAAGACGGCGGTGGCCCATCGCTTGATTTCCGACGTGCCGCTTGGCGCCTTCCTCTCCGGCGGCGTAGATAGCAGCGCTGTGGTGGCCGCCGCCGCCAAGCTCCGCACCACCCAGCTCGACACATTTACGATTGGCTTCGAGGGCGCCGAGGACGAAACGCCTTATGCCCACCAGGTGGCGGATCTCTACCGCACCCGCCACCACACCGAACGCGCGGCCGCCACCGACATGATCGCTGGCGCCCGCCTGCAGGCGAAAATCTTCGGCGAGCCGTTCGGCGACAGTTCCTCCGTCCCCACCCTCACAGTCTGCCGCCTGGCGCGTCGCCACGCGACGGTCGCGCTCTCTGGCGATGGCGGCGACGAGGTTTTTGGCGGCTACCGCCGCTACCAATGGCACAAGCTGATTTCCAGCCTGCGCAAGACGCTGCCCGCCGGCCTGCGGCGCACCGCCATCGGCACGCTGGCTTCCCTCTATCCCAAGCTGGACCGCGCACCCCGCTTCCTGCGCGCCAAACACACGCTGACCGAGCTTAGCCTCGACGACAGCCTCGGCTACGCCCGCACCGTCACGCGCTGCCACGCGGGGCAGCGTCACGCGCTGTTCAGCCCAGCATTGCGCGCGAAAATCGCCGGCCACGATCCACACGCGCCGCTTGCGGCCATCATGCGGGCGACCAACGATGCCGATCCGCTTCTGCAGGCCCAGCTGGCCGACCTCGCCACCTGGCTGCCCGGCGACATTCTTACCAAGGTCGATCGCGCCAGCATGGCCGCCTCCCTGGAGGTGCGCGCGCCCTTCCTCGACCACGAGTTCCTGCAATGGGGGCTTGGCCTGCCCAGCGCGCTCAAGATCGCTGAAGACGGCGGCAAGCATATTCTAAAAAGCGCGCTAAAACCCTGGCTGCCGCGCGACATCCTGTTCCGTCCGAAACAGGGTTTTGCGACCGACCTCGCCGCCATCCTCCGCACCGACATGCCGCGCGTACAAAACCTGCTGCTCGGCGCACCCATGCTCGAAAGCGGGCTATTCGATGCCGCCAGCATAACAAGGCTTCTGGCCGAGCACGAAAGCGGAAAATCCAACCACGCCCAGCCGATCTGGCTTTTGCTCGCTTTCGAAGGATTTCTGGCCCACCTCGCCGGCGCCCCGGAACCTGCCAACCTGCCGGACATCGCCAAGCAGGCCGCGTGACGCAAGGCGACACGCCGCCCCGTCGCATCGCCTGGGTGTTTCCCGGTTTTGGCGTAGGCGGCGCGCAGGTGCGCTTCGCGTCGCTGGCCAATCATTTCCGCACGCGCTGCGCCAACAGCATCGTCTCGCTTAACGGCGACTTGGCCTGCCGCGAAAAATTGGTTTCTGGGCTGTCAGCGACGTTTCCGCAGGCGAACCACCGATCGGGCCGCATGGCCGCATCCATCCTGAATGCACGCCACGTATTACTTGCGGAAAAACCCGATCTGGTGGTCACCAGCAATTGGGGCGCCATCGAATGGGCTGCCGGCGCCCGACTTGCCGGGCTTGCGCATGTGCACACGGAGGACGGTTTCGGCCCGGAGGAACGCGAGCGCCAGATTCCCCGGCGCGTGCTGACACGGCGCCTCGTGCTGCGCGGCAGCCGAGTGATCCTGCCTTCCCGTACGCTGCTCACCATCGCCGCAGAAACCTGGCGCCTACCCCCAAGAAACCTGCACTATATTCCGAACGGCATCGACCTCACCCGCTTCGGCGCCGGCACCCCGGCCGAGCTGCCGCACGGCTGTGGCCCGGTGATCGGCACCATCGCGGCCCTGCGCCCGGAAAAGAACATCGCCCGCCTGCTGCGCGCCTTCGCCGCCCTGCGCGCCGACCACCAGGCCCGCCTCGTGGTCGTCGGCGACGGACCGGAGCGCGCCGCCCTGGAAAACCTGGCCGAGACCCTGCACATCGCAAGATACACGCTGTTCGCCGGCCACAGCACCAGCCCGCAATCCTGGCTCGCCGCCTTCGACATCTTTGCGCTGTCATCCGACACCGAACAAATGCCTCTCTCGCTGCTCGAAGCCATGGCGGCCGGCCTGCCCGCGGTCAGCACCGATGTGGGCGACGTACGCGCCATGATCGCCCCGGAAAACCGCGCCTTCGTCACCCCGCCCGACGCCGCCGCCCTCGCAACCGCGCTTGCCCAGATGCTGCAAGCCGATCGCCGAGCGATCGGCGCCGCCAACAAGGCAAGGGCCGCCGCCGAGTTCGACCAGCAAGCCATGTTCGCCGCCTACGCCCACATCCTGTTCAGTCGATAGCGTCCGCGGCGCCACCTCCCAGCGGCACAAACTCCCGACAGATGCTGCCGCTCTCTTCTCCCTCCCCCTTGTGGGCAGGGTCAGGGTGGGACGTCACGCCGTGGGATAGGCCAAGCCCCTACGCGACGAAAAAAGCATGAAATCGGCCGCACGAAGGGCAGCCCGCTCAGCGAAATACCGGCAGCCCTACCGAGCATCTCATGCTGCGATTCCTTCAAACATTTCGCGCAGAAGCCCATCATTTCCGCCGCCAGGCTTTGCTCGCTGGCCGACCCCACCCCGGCCCTCCCCCACAGACGGACGGAGAAGCAAGGGGGCCTAGAGCATGATCCGGGCAAGTGCGATCAGCCGCCGGATAAACATGCTCGCAAAACAAAGAGCTAGAGCGGGATGCGTCCGACGAAACCGATCGAACCATATCGCATCCCGCTCTGGGCGCATGACGGAAGCCGGTATTACTTCGGATCGACGGTGAACGGCACGGTGCCCCGGGTGATATGGCCGTCGGTCGCCAGCACCTGCCAGCTTGCCACGTAATCGCCCGGGGTCAGATCGAGGCTGGCCGTCAGCACATCCTGCCGTGTCACCGGGCCGAGCGCGATTCGCGATGATGTTGCATCAGGCCGCTTCAGCGTCAGCTTCGATCGCCCCGCATCGATGCGGCTATTGTAGCGGAACACCAGCGACAGGTGCCCCGCCGGCACATGGCCAAGCGGCGCGGGCGTGCTGTCGATCAGGATTGCATGCGCCCAGGCGGGCGACGCGATCGTCAGGGCAATCATCGGGGCGGCTACCATCCGTGGCATCGGCGAACATGACCTCCTGCAAGCGCGGAACTCCCGTAGCGCCTCCCGCTCGGCGGGCGCAACCGGGTGCGGCAACGCGACATATTCATGCGGCGCGATGCCTCCCGCTCGTCGCTTTCTGTCCGTGCTGCCCGACTCGCCCGGTGGAAAACTCTTATTTTCCCAGCCGCGTTGTGTAACCGTCCGGTCACCTCTAGCTCTCGCAGTTACAAGCGCGGTGCCGCCAAGCCGCGCCACACGGGGAAGGATTGCGCCGATGGATGCCGAGCCAGATACGGATATCCTGCTGCCCCACACGGCTTCCACCGAAGCGCCGGTCACCCTCGACGACAAATACGCGCGTTTCGACGGCCGCGTATTCCTCACCGGCATCCAGGCCCTGGTGCGCCTGCCGCTGCTGCAAAAACGGCGAGACCGGGCGGCGGGCAAGCGCACCGCCGGTTTCATCTCCGGCTACCGCGGCTCCCCGCTCGGCGGCTACGATCTTGCCCTCTGGGCCGCCAAGAAACACCTGGAAACGCACGACATCGTGTTCGAGCCGGGGATCAACGAGGATCTGGGGGCGACCGCCGTGTGGGGGTCGCAGACCGTCGGGCTGCTGCCGAAACCGCGTTATGATGGCGTCTTCGGCCTTTGGTACGGCAAGGGCCCGGGCGTCGACCGGTCCGGCGACGTGCTCAAACACGCCTCCTATGCCGGCACGCCCGCATGGGGCGGCGCCATCGCGCTGTGCGGCGACGATCACGGTGCCCGCTCTTCCACCCTCGCGCATCAGAGCGACCTCGCCTTGATCCATTTCGGCATGCCGGTGCTGAACCCCTCCACCGTCGAGGAACTGGTGAGTTACGGGCTCAGCGCCTGGGCCCTGTCGCGCTACAGCGGCTGCTGGATCGGCATGAAGGCGTTGACCGACACGGTGGAAGGCGGCGCCTCCATCCCCGCCGACATGGACCGCCTGGAATTCGCCCTGCCCACCGATTTCGAGATGCCCCAAGGCGGCCTGAATTTGCGCGCGCGCGACTCGGCTTTGGAAATCGAAGCGCGTCATTTCGAGCAGCGCCACCCGGCGGCGCAAGCCTGGGTGCGCGCCAACCGGCTGGATCGTCTCGCCTGGGGCTCTCCTGGCGCAAAACGCCTTGGCATCGTCAGTACCGGCAAAGCCTATCTGGATGTGGTGGAGGCGTTGCGCGGCCTGGGCCTGGATGAGCGCCGCTGCACCGAGCTTGGCATCGCCGTTTATAAGGTGGGCATGGTCTGGCCGCTGGAGCCGGAGCGGCTGCGCGCTTTCGCCGAAACCTGCCGCGAAATTTTTGTGATCGAAGAAAAGCACCCCATCATCGAGGACCAGATTTCCACGATCCTCTACAACCAGCCGGCCGACCGGCGGCCGATGCTCACCGGCAAGCTGGATGAGCATGCGCGACCGCTGCTGCGCGAAGTGGGCGAGCTCGATCCCGACCTGCTGCTGCACGTGATCGCCGGCCGCCTGCGCGGCCGCATCGAGGATGACGCGCTGCGCGCCAGACTGGCCACCATGAAGCCGCTGGAGACCGGCATTCCCACAATTTCGTTTGGGGTCAAGGATCTTTTGCGGCCGCCGAGTTTTTGTGCGGGCTGCCCGCACAATACCTCCACCGTCGTGCCGGAAAATTCGATCGCCGCCGCCGGCATCGGCTGCCATATCATGGCGGCCGCAATGCCGGAGCGACATACGATGTCGGCAAGCCATATGGGCGGCGAGGGCGCCACCTGGATCGGCCAGGCACCGTTCACCGAAACGCCGCACATCTTCCAGAATCTGGGTGACGGCACCTACTTCCATTCGGGCCTGCTGGCCATCCGCGCCGCCATCGCCGCCCACGTGAACATCACCTACAAAATCCTGCTGAACGGCGCGATTGCGATGACCGGCGGGCAAACTGTGGAGGGAGAAAGTTTTGAATCCACACTCACCGGGCCGCATATCGCCAACCAGATACATGCGGAGGGCTGCAAGCGCATCGCGCTGGTCAGCGACGATCCGGCGCGCCACGACCGCACCGCCTATCCCGCGGGCGTTACCTTCCACCACCGCGACGAGCTCGACACGGTGCAACGCGAACTGCGCGACATTGCCGGTGTTTCCGCGATCATTTACGAGCAGGCTTGCGCCACCGAACGCCGCCGCCTGCGCAAGCGCGGCAAGATCGCCGACCCCGCGGAGCGCCTGTTCATCCATCCCGAAATCTGCGAGGGCTGCGGCGATTGCGGCGTGCAATCCAATTGCATCGCCGTGGAGCCGTTGGAAACCCGGCTTGGCCGCAAGCGCCGCATCAACCAGACCGTCTGCAACAAGGATTTTTCCTGCGCCAAGGGTCTGTGCCCCAGCTTCGTCACCATCCACGGCGGCAAGCCACGCGCCCGCGTGCAAACCGCGCCGGAAACCGATCCGCTTACCGGCGAACAGGCGCTGATCCAGTCATTGCCGGCGCCATCTCTGCCGCGCATCGGCGAAGTTTATAACATTCTGCTCGCCGGCATTGGCGGGCAGGGCGTGGTGACGGTCGCCGCCCTGCTCGGCATGGCCGCGCATCTGGAAAACAAACGGCTGACCGTGCTGGACAATTCCGGCCTCGCCCAGCGCAACGGTTCGGTCACCAGCCATTTGCGTATCGGTGACGGGGCGGAGCGGCATTCGCCGCGCATTCCGAATGGCGATGTCGATCTGGTGATCGGCGCCGACCCGATGGTGGTGGCGATCCCTGAGACGCTCGCCAAACTCGGCCACGGGCGCAGCGCCGTCCTGCTCAACCGCTTCGTCTCGCCCAACGCGCGGTTCGCGCGCGACCCCGATCTCGATCTCAGCGTCGATCCGCTGCTGGAGAAGATCAGGCCGCGCGCGGATGCGAACCGGATCATGGATATCGATGCCACGCAGATCGCGCAGACCATGCTGGGCAATGCGGTAGGGGCGAATTTGTTCCTGGTCGGCCATGCCTGGCAGCAAGGCCTGATCCCGCTGAACGACACCGCCATTCTGCGCGCCATCGAGCTGAACGGGACCGAAGTGGCGATGAACAAGCGCGCCTTCGGCCTTGGGCGCATCGCTGCGGCGCGGCCCGACCTGGCCGCACTCTGGCTGCGCGGGCATGAAGGGGAACAAATCCCCGACAATCTCGGCGATCTGCTGGCCGACCGGATGCCGCGCTTGCACGCCTGGGGCGGCGCGCGCCATGCGCGGCGCTACCGCGCGCTGGTCGCGCGCGTGGAACAGGCCGAGCTACGTATCGCCGGCGCCGATGGCCGACTTTCCCGCGCCGTGGCCCATGTTGCCGCCAAGCTGATGACTTACAAGGACGAGTATGAGGTAGCCCGGCTGATGACCGAGCCCAGTTTCGCCGCCCGCCTGGCCGAGAATTTCGAGGGCGATTTCACGATCAGCTACAATCTCGCCCCACCCCTGCTGTCCCGCCGCGATGCGCGCACCGGCCGGCCGGCAAAGCGCAATTTTGGGCCCGCGATGGCAACCGGCTTCAAAGCCCTGCGCCGCCTGCGCCCGCTACGCGGCACGCCCTTTGATATTTTCGGCTATGGCGCTCACCGCCGCATGGAGCGGGCGTTGATCGCCGAATATGCGGCGTTGGTCGAACAGGTGCTTGCGAAAGCCAATTCGTCGAATCTGAGCCAGGCCGAGGCTACACTGCGTGCGCATGACAAAATACGCGGGTACGATGTGGTGAAGGAGCAGTCGGTCGACCGCGTTCGACAGGATATTCCGGTTCTACTTGCGGCGCTATGACACTCTTCCCCCTGCAGGAAAACCGCGCACACTACCCGCCGTTTTTGCAAGGCTGAGGACGATACTTTACCCCAACCGGATAGGCGCGGTCGTCGGAACGACCACCGATCAACGATGGCCTGCGAGCCCGCTTCGGGCGCCCAAGGAGATTTCGCGCGTTTTGGCGCGGCGCATCGCAGCGGCAAGCAACGCCGCGACCACGGCCGGGGCGATCGCAATGCCGCTCACCATCGCCATCGGCCGTGCGACAAGGGGCAGGAGATAAGCGGCAAGAAGAACGGTTTTCTCCCAGCCGAACCAGCCGGTACGTTGCGCCTGCGCCATCATCCAGGCGAGGGGAAGGGCAAGGCACACCAGATCGTAGTCCAGCAGAAACGGTGTGCAGAGCATCGCAGCCAGCACGAGCAGCGACCCCTCGGCAATGGGATCCGGCCGGCGACGGGACATCCGCGCCAGCAGAATCAGCGTCGGGATGGCCACCATGGCCTGCAGTGCATAAGCCAGTGTTACGCTACCGTGCGCCAGGCGCACCGCGGCAAACACACTCTGCATCTTCCAGTGGTCGACCAGGCCCTGCTCCAATGTGACGCGTGCCAGCGTCGAGATTCGTAGAAATCCCGACCAGGCAGGGTCACCGAGCACCAAGAAGGAAGCAACGATCATGATGCCGCCGGAGCACAGGCCGCCGCCAATCATGCGCCAATGCCGCCCGGCGAGCAGGAGTATCGGCGCCGCCAGAAGCAGATGCGGCTTGATGACCAGACATCCCAGGCACATGCCGGCCAGAAACGGCCGGTTGCCGCGCAATAGCGCGCTCCACACGAAGCAGCTGGCGGTCACGAACGCGTTCTGGCCGTGGCCAAGATTGTCCAGCACTGCGGGAAAGGCGAGCGTGGGCAAGATTGCCCAGCCTTGGGGCAGCAATCTCCGCAAGCCGGCAAACAGGATCGAGAAGCCGGCAACCAGCCAGACAGCGAGGGATGGCAAATAGGGCAGCAGCGCCAAAGGCAGGCATAGCAGCAGGAAGGTCGGCGGATAGAAGAAAGCGACATAGGCCGGCGGCAGCTGCGAAAACAGCGCGTGCTGAGCTGCCTGATGCAAGGCCGGCTGGTATACGGAGGCGACATGCCCTTCCAGGGCGAGATGCGACGCCGCCCAAAAGGAGACGAAATCCGTGCCGAGCGGTTTTCCCAAACCATCTGTGCCGCCATGCGACCGGGCAAGCGTGCCAGCGACAAAAATGGCGATCATGATCGCAAGCACCCGGCACCATGCGCGTGCCCGCGTTGGATGCAGCCATTTCGCATCGCGTAACCCAAGTATCACCCGCCTCGCGGCTAACATTTCAGGCAGTCGCCCCTGGCGAAGGAAGGGCCCCGACCTTTAACGGCCGGCAGTGTGGGGGAAGAGGCCACGGGAGAGCGGGTGTTTTCCGCGGATTGGTATCAATCGCCAGGGCGTGAAAACACTCTTGAGTCTCGGCAAGCCTACAGATCCTGGCCTTGGCCGGAACACTGGGATACCAGCGCGGAGATGAGCGTCTTTTGGGTCCTTCTCTCAGAAAACAGCACCTTTCTTGCCTTGGCTGTCGCGCGTCCGCCTCGCGCGGGCATCGCCCGAAAAAGCCAGAGTTCAACCACGAAGACACCAAGGATTCCACCAACTTTCTTTCTTTCGTGAAACCCTTCGTGGTCTTGGTGCCTTGGTGGTCAAATCCTGACTTTCTCTCTGCCTGAACTTGATCGACGACGTATCAAAAGTCGTAATTCACCTGCACCTTGTACAGCGGCGACGCCACAAGCTGCCCCGACGTTCCTTCCACCGCCACCGGAATGGCATTGGTATACTGATAGACCGGCACTTCGACATCGGCGTATATCCGCACGTTCTTCACTCTGAATTCGATCCCGGGCGCGAGCAAAAGACGCTCATATCCGGAATTCGGCGCATCGGCCGCCGGCCCGCCATCATGCATGCGAAAACTGTTCAGCACCGAAAGAACCGGGGTAATGCGGTTCAGCAGGCCAGGGCGATCGAACGTGTAATCGAGCCCGGCGGCGGTATCGAACTCGTTGCCGGGGCGATAACCACCCTGCGTGGCGAAAGCGAATTGCGCGCGCTGCTGCACGTAATAGCCCAGCCTTCCGTCATCGGTAAAAGTACCGTTGTGATAGGCGCCGATCATAACATCAGTGCTACCCGTGCCCGGCAGCGAATCGCGGTCGAACTCCGCGCCGCCCAGCGTGCCGTTGGGGCCGTGCCAGTCACCCGTGGGAAACTTCAATCCGAACATCAGGCCGGTCTGCATGTTGGATTGCAGGCCGGTATAGATGCCCATCACCTGCAGATCGCCCGGCGCAAAAATCTTGCCCGTGTAGACGCTGCCGGCGGCGCCGAACACCGTGCCGTCATCCGTGGTGGTGAGGTGCCGGGCAAACAGCGGCAACTCGGCTTCCACCGAGAAATCCTTGTTGATCACCCACACGCCACCCGGCGTGTAAAAACTGGTGTTGATGTTCTTGTCCTGGTTATCGGCGGCGGGCGCCTTGTGCGACTGCTCCCAGTTCTGGCCCTGGTTCATGTAATCGTAGCGGAAGAAGATCGAAAAATCGCCGTCGGAAACCTCCGGCATCATGCCGGTGGCGCCGCCGACATCGAAAATGCCGCAGCCGCAGGCACAGGCGGCCGCAATGGCGGGGGAGAGAAGGAAAGCGGCCGCCAGCGCATAAGGCGGCAGCCGACGCGCATGGGCGCGTGCTGGTGAAACCAACATGGTGAAGTGTCCTGAGTCTTGGGTGAGAAAAGCAGCGAAAAAGCCGGCTGGTCTCAGATCAGGGGCGGCCCGCGGGGATAGGCGGCCGCCAGCACGCGGGAGGGGAGAAGACGCTGCGCCCAAACCGGTGTGGCCGCCGGGGCCGGGTGGACGGAAGGCGCTGGTGGCGCCGGCGCGTGTGGCGGCAACGAACCAGGCAAAGTGAGGCTGAGGCAAACCGGGCACAGAGCACAGGCGGCATCGGTGTGGTGATGCCGGCCCGGCTGGTCACCGCAGTCACCGGCGGTAGCGATCGCGGACAGGCTGGCCGATTGCGCGAACGCGCCGGACAGCGAGCCCGCCAGCAGCACGAATTGCAGCGTGGCCGCCAGCACGGCGGCCAAAAATCCGGCCCCAAATATGCGCTTATGCCGCTGCATCGCGCGGTTGTTCTAGCACGCGACCGGTTCCGCACAAGTTATGGCGCGGCCGGTCGAAGCCCAACCAGGAATTCCGGATCGACCTCGATCTGCAGCGCGGTGACCAGCGCGTTGGTTTGCGAGGCCATGCCGATCACCGACAGTAGATCGCCGTGCTGCGCCTCCGTCATGCCCTTCGCGCGCGCCGCCGCGGTGTGGGAGTGGATGCAGTAGGTGCAGCCATTGGCGGTGGAAACGGCGATATAGATCATTTCCTTCACCAGCGGATCGAGCGCGCCATCCGCGACCATGATGGCTTTCAAGCTGGCCCAGATACGCTCCAGCACCGCCGGCTGATTGGCCAAGGCGCGCCAGAAATTGTTGACGAAATCCGACTTCCGCGTGGCGCGGATGTCATCGAACACAGCTTTTACGCGGGCGTCTTCCACCACCTCTTCGTCGGTCCAGAGTCGCACGGTCGGCATCGGTCACCTCGATTGCAGAAGACAAAAATGCGGCTTTTTTAAAAAAAAGAACCAAAAAACTTCTGTTTCTTTTTCGGGCGTTGGCACGAGAATTGCCTTACACGACGCCCATGCACCATGAAAAACTGATCTTTTGCGGCTTGAGCGACCTGTCGGGGCATGTGCGTGGCAAGGCATTTCCGGCCGCCGATCTTGCCGCCCGCAGCATCGGCGGTGTCGGCATGCCGCCTACCAATATCATGCTCTCCGCCTTCGGCCCGATCCACGCAACCCCCTTCGGCACCGAGGGCGAACTCGCGTTGATCCCCGATCGCACAACGCTCGTGCGGGTGGATTTGGGCGGCGGTGCCACGGAATCCTTCTGCCTCGGCGATCTGCGCGAAGATGGCAAACCCTGGGCCTGCTGCCCGCGTGATTTCCTGCGCCGCGCGCTGTCGGCACTGGAGCACGAAGCTGCCGTTAACGTGCAAGCGGCGTTCGAGCAGGAATTCTACTGCCCCGACCTGCCCTCGCCCGGCTCCTTCCGCCTGGAAAGCTTTCGCCGCAGCGGGATGCTGGGCGAGGCGGTGCTGGGCGCCCTGCGCGCGGCCGGCGCCACGCCCGACAGTTTTGTCGCCGAATACGCGCCCGGGCAGTTCGAGGTGACGGTGGCGCCGTCCACCGGCATGCGCGCCGCCGACGAAGCGGTGATCACCCGCGAAATGATCCGCGCCGTGGCCTACCGCCTCGGCCATCGCGCAACGCTGGCGCCGGTGATCGCGCCAGACGGGGTCGGTAGCGGCACCCATATCCATATCAGCCTCACCCACGATAATGGCATGCCGGCCCTGTTCGATGCCCACGGCACCCAGCTTCTCTCCCGCCTCGGCGAGGCCTTCGTCGCCGGCATGGCCGCGCACCTGCCGGCACTCTGCGCGCTCACCGCCCCCGCCGCCGCCTCCTATTTCCGGCTGCGGCCGAACAAATGGGCGCCGGTGGAAGGCAACATCGCCCTGCGCGACCGGGGTGCGGCGATCCGCCTGTGCACGCCCAGCGGCCCCGATCCGGCGGTGCAGGCCAAAGCCTTCAATGTGGAATTCCGTGTCGGCGACGCCTGCGCCAGCCCCTATATCGCGCTCGGCGCCGTGCTCCATGCCGGCCTAGCCGGGATCCGGTCTGGCCTGCGCCTGAGCGACCTGCCCGCGCCGGCGCCGCTGCCCCGCGCCCTGCCCGAAGCGCTCGATCGCCTGCAGGCCAGCGAACAGGCCCGCCTTTGGATGGGCCCCCTGCTGCACGACACCTACCTCATGCTGAAACGCGCCGAATGCGCGGCAGTCGATAACCTGTCGGATGCCGAAATCTGCGCCTGCTACGCAGAAGCCTACTAAATGCGCGCACCCCTACCGGCCAAGGCCGCCCAACACTCAAGCGGCGCAGAAACAAAAGTCTTTTGGGTCTTTTCATCAGAAAAGAACGCGTCATTCCCTACGCCTTCAAGGTGTTGCAAATCATGACGGTATTGTCCCGCGAAATCCCCATCGAACCGCGCGCCGCCGCCCTGCTGCTGATCGACGTGCAAAACTACAATTGCGACCGCGGCGGCAGCGAATATGCTGGCATCCCGGAAGCGGAGTTCGAAGAAAAATACGGCTACTTCTTCAACACCCTCACCGGCACCGCGCTGCCCAACATGCGGCGCCTTCTCGAAGCCGCCCGCGCCGCGAAGATCGAGGTGCTGCACACGCTGATCGAAAGCCAGACGCAGGATGGCCGCGATCGCAGCCTCGATTACAAGATCACCGGTTTTCACGTGCCGAAAGGCAGCTGGGATGCACAGGTGCTGCAACCCCTGGCGCCGCTGCCCGACGAGATGGTGTTTCCCAAAACCTCATCCTCCGTCTTCATCTCCACCAATCTCGATTATGTGCTGCGCAATCTCGGCACCCGCTATCTGATCATGGCGGGCTGCCTCACCGACCAATGCGTCGATTCCGCGGTGCGCGACGCGTGCGACCTCGGCTATCTGGTCACCGTCGCCACCGATGCCTGCGTCACTCAATCCGCCGATCGCCAAAAATCCGCCTTGCTCAACAATCGCGGCTATTGCCGCCAGCGGTCCACGGCGGCACTTCTCGAAGAGATCGCCGCGCGCACCGGAACCCAGGCATGAAGCCGCAGGGCGCCGCCTCGCTCGAACGGCGGCTGGGTCTGGTCGAGGCGCTCGGCATTTCGGTGGCCATCATCTCGCCGTCCATCGGCATGGCGTTCAACGTCGTGCTGGTGGCGCAAGTGGCGGGGATCGCGACCCCGCTGGCTTTCGCGCTCGGCACGGGGGTGATGATCGTCGTCGCCCTCTCCTTCGTGGCATTCAGCCGGCGCCAGTCCCATGCCGGCGCCGCCTACGCCTTCGTGGCACACGCTTTTGGGGCGCCGATGGGGGCCATGGCGGGCTGGGCGATGCTGCTCAGCTACGCCTGCTACTGCATGGGCCTGGCCATTCTGGTGGGCACCTTCACGACCGCGGCTCTCGCCTGCGCCGGTCTGCACCTGGAACGCCTGAGCCTGCCGATCGCCGAGGCCGCGATCCTCGCCGGCGCATGTCTGGCCTGGCGCGACGTGCGCCTGGCCGGGCGCCTGATGCTGGCGATGGAGGCCATTTCGGTCACCGCCATCCTGATCCTGGCCGCCACGATTCTCACCACCCTGCCACATTCCGCCTGGTCGTGGGCGCCGTTCTCCGGCCACTCCGCCCCCGCCGGCTGGGGCGGCATCGGCTTCGCCCTGGTGTTCGCCGTGCTCAGCTTTGCCGGCTTCGAGGGCGCGGCTACCCTGGGCGAAGAGGCCCGCCACCCCCATCGCACAATTCCGCGCGCCATGCTCGGCTCGGTGATCGGCAGCGGCGTGATGTATGTGATCGTCAGCTACGCCGTCGTTCTCGGCTTCGGCATCACAAAGAGCGCCGATCTGGCCCACGCCTCGGCACCGCTCGACGATCTGGCCCGCCGCACCATCGGCACCGGTTTCGCCGGCGGGCTCGACATCTCCTGCGCGATCAGCGCGTTTTCCGGCGTGATCGGCTCGCTCAGCGGCGGCGTTCGCGTGCTGTATGCAATGAGCCGCGGTGGCCTGTGGCCCGCCCTGGCGAAGATCGACCGGGTGCACCACACCCCGGCCCGCGCGGTGGTGGTTTGCGCGGTGGCGGCCAGCCTGCCACTGCTGGCGATCCTGTTCGGCACCTCCACCGACGATTTTTATGGCGACACGGCGGAAATGGGCACGCTCGGGATTATCGCCGTCTATGCCTGTGTCACCATCGCCGAAACGGTGGAGGCAACGCGGGCCCGGCGTATCGGCTGGGTGGCGCTTGGGATTTCCGGCACGGGCATGCTGGCCTGGGCGATGGTGGCCTCGTTGCTGCCGACGCCAGGCTCGAGCAGCACCATATGGGCCCTTTCCGTACTCCTCTGGCTGGCGGTGGGTGGCGTTCTACTGATCATGCGGCCGCAATTGCGGAGATGGAAGGAATAGGCAAGGCACCTCCTTTCTAAGCGTCTGTCCGCAAAGTCGCCCTCGCGAGAGAGAGGCCCCGCTTGGGGCCGGCCGGCGCTGGTTTTTCAGCATCGGAGCGGCGCGGCCTTTTGGGGCCGTGAGCACCGAAGCGCAAGAAATGCCCGTCGGATGACCGTCAGGGACGTTCCGATCAGACGCTGAAAATAAGACGCAAAAGACTTTTGTTAGCCGCGGCTCAACTTATTTGGGCATTTACCATGGTAAAGATCAAAAAATCTTTGCTGCTTTTTTTCAGAAAAGAAGTTCTTTCTTTCTTTTGAAGGCCTGCATCCCTTCCCTCACCCGCGCCAGATACCGAAGCGCGATACCGTCTTCGACGTCGTTCCTGTCATACGTATCGAACTCCTCCATCTTGCGCACGGCGACATCGCTGGGATAGCCGCGCTTCAGCTTCGCGCGCCAATGCGCGCGTGAGCGGGTGAAATAATGATTTATCCGACAACCGCCGTAATCCGGCTCATTCTTGCTGAGCCCCGGCAAGATGCCACCCGCCTCCGGCGCCGGCCACCATGCCATCGGCCGGCCCAGCGGGTCGCAATAGCTTCCCAGGCGGTGGCCCCGCATGTCGAAGCAATGCGGATTGAGGCAGCGTTGCGCGAAGCCGGGCCGAATGATCGATTTTACATGCCGTGCGGGAAAGAAATCGGCCGGCGCGCGGCGGGTAAAATTTTCGATGACCAGGCCATCGGGGAAATCATCATGGCCGTTCGCACCATAGATGGCCCAGTGCACGGCGATCGCGGAAAACCCTGAAAACCCGGCGAGATACGTATTGATCGGCATGTTCTCCTCGGGGACCACGAACTCGTCGGAATCGACAAAGGCGATCCAGTCGAATTCCAGCCGGTAGGCCTCGCACGCGGCCTCATAGGCAAGAACCTGCGAGCGCTGGGAACAATCCGCCCAAAAATGGTAGCGTATATCGTGCCGCCTGGAGGCAGCCTTGATGATCAGCGAGGTGGTATCGTCGGAGCGGTTATCGAAAATGATTTGTGTGTCGAACCCCACCTGGGCATGCAAGGCGATCCACTCGGCGATATCGCGCGCCTCGTTACGAACGATCAGGCAGATGGCGGTTTTCATGAGTGAAGGAATTGGTCCCGCAGGGGCGGCATAGGGTCCGCCAGGCATTTACGAGGCCTCAATTGTTGCAGGATTGAATGAATCGGACGTGAATCAGAACAGCCTTCCTGGAGCCTAATCGGGCGCGTTGACGGAGGCGTAAAATCTGCCAAGCCTGTTTATCGCGCGGCGGCCGCGCCCCAAGGAGAATTCCGGTCCATGCGTCTTACCGCCCGGCTATGCCTATGTGCCCTCACCCTGGCCGTGGACGCAGCATCGAGCGCGGGGAGGGCTGCCGCCCCAAAGCCGCCGTCGGCCGCCCCCCTGCCCGCACCTCTCCAGCCACCTTTGGATACGCCCTATCGAGGCACGATCGACCTGCGCGTGGACGCGACCGATTGCGCCCATCACGTGTTTGCCGCCACAGAGACCCTGCCCGTAGCCGGGCCCGGGCCGCTCACCATCCTCTATCCCAAATGGATCCCCGGCACCCATAGCCCGACCGGCCCGATCGCGGCCCTCGCCGGCCTTGCCGTGACCGCGCTTGGCCACCCTGTGGCCTGGCAGCGCGACACGGTTGAACCCTACGCGTTTCACGTCAATGTGCCGGCCGGCGCCACATCCCTGACCCTCGGCTTCCAGTTTCTTTCACCGCCCACGCCGCGCGAAGGCGACCTGCTGATGACCGGCCGGATCGCCATCGTGCAGTGGAACCAGGAGATCCTCTATCCGGCAGGTTTCTATGCGCGCGATATCACGGTTCACCCGCATCTCGTGCTGCCGGCCGGCTGGCAATTCGGCACCGCCCTGGGCCTGGAAGGCCGCACCGGTGACACCGCCAATTTCGCCCCGGTGCCGATGGATGTGCTGCTGGACAGCCCGGTTTATGCAGGCCTGCATTTCGCCCGTTTCGACCTCGCCCCAGGTGCCGCCACGCCCGTATATCTGGACGTGGTCGCCGATGAAGCCGAAGACTTGGCGATTTCGCCCGAGGAGCTGAAGCACCATCGCAACCTGGTGGCCCAGGCGGCGCGGAATTTCGCCAGCCAGCATTACGATCACTTCGATTTCCTGCTCTCCCTCAGCGACGAGATCACTTGGCGCGGGCTGGAACACCATCGCAGCAGCGAAAACGGCCAGGATCGGGACTATTTCACCTCCCCCGGCCGCGTTCTTGTCTGGCGTGACCTGCTGCCCCACGAATACGGCCATTCCTGGGACGGAAAGTTTCGCCGCCCGGCCGATCTGTGGTCGCCCGACTACACGGTGATCCCCGAGCGCGGCAGCCTGCTGTGGGTGTATGAGGGACAGACGGAATATTGGGGCCAGGTTCTCGCCGCCCGCGCGGGCCTCACCACACAAGAGCAATTCCGCGATGGGATCGCAATGAGCGCCAGCGCGCTGCAATCGAGCGCCGGGCGGGACTGGCGCGACCTGCAAGACACGACCAACGATCCGGTGATCAATGAGCGGCGCCCGCAAGCCTGGCCCAGCTGGTCGCTCAGCGAAAACTATTATTTCGAGGGCCTGATGATCTGGCTGGAGGCCGATGCGCTGATCCGGCAGCAGACCCATGGAGCCAAATCGCTCACCAGCTTCGCGCAACGCTTCTTTGGCATCGACGACGGCAGTTACGGCGAGGTTACCTACACATTCGACGACATCGTGAGCGCACTCGATGCCACCACCCCTTACGACTGGCGCGGCTTTCTGCGCGCCCGGCTCGACAGCCACCCGAACACCCACCTGCTCGACGGTCTGGCGCGCGCGGGATGGCGACTGGTTTACACGGATACCGAATCGGCGATGGAAAAAAGCCTGGATGCGGAACGCAAGGGCCGGGATTTTTCCAACGCGCTCGGTTTTTTCCTGGCCGATGGCGGCACGTTGCAAAGCGTGCAATGGGGCGGCCCGGCCTACCACGCCGGCCTCGCGCGCGGGGTAAAGCTGCTCGCGGTGAATGGGCTTGCCGTGGAAACGCCCTCGATCCTGGGCGACGCCATAAGCCGCGCGAAATCCGACCCCGCGCCGCTCAAATTGCTGGTTCAGGACGGCAAGTATTACCGAACCGTGAGCATCGACGTTCACACGGGGCTGCGCTACCCGCATCTGGAGCGTATTGCCGGGGTGCCCGACCTGCTCTCCGATATCATCGCGCCGCTCAAGTAAAGCGGCCCGCCATGGAATTTCCGGGGCGCGCAAAAATCATCGTCATTTCGCCCATGGGCAACCTGGGCAACCGGATGATCCAGTTCATGGTGGCCCACGCCCTGGCCGCCCGCGTGCCGGGTTCCGTGCTGGCGCAAATCCCCTTGCCGGAATGGGGCATCGACTTCCCGCCCTGGCCCGAGGATATAGCGCGCGTCGAGATCGTCACGGAACCGCGCGTCGATCTCGCGGGCCTGGCCGCGGCGCTGAACAAAAACCGCCTCGATGGCGTGGACATCCGCACCTACGGCCAGCACATCGACAATTTCTTGCCGCCCGAGGCCTACCGCCCGTTCTTTCCGTCCGTTTCCTCAGAGGGCGCGGAAAAAGGCGAACTTCTCTGCAACATACGGCAGGGCGATATTCTCGACGGGCACCACCCGGACTATGTGCTGGTGCCGATCGATTTTTATGACGAGCTGATCGGGCAGACCGGTTTACGGCCGGTGTTCATGGGCCAGCTCGAGGACAGCCCTTATATGCACGCCCTCAGGGCGCGCTTTCCCCATGCCCGGTTTCTGCCGAGCCGTGGGGCGATCGCCGATTTCGGTTTTATGCGCAACTCACGCAACATCGTGCTCAGTGTCAGCACCTTCAGCTGGCTTGCCGCCTGGCTTTCCGAGGCGGACAATATTTTTGCGCCGGTGCTCGGCGTGCTGCACCCGCTGCAATCGCGCGGCACGCAGCTTTTGCCGTTCGAGGATTCGCGGTTTCATTTCTATCTTTTTCCGTTCCATTACGCCGTGCCGGTGGCGGATTTTGGGCCGGCGCATGCGAGCCTGCGAGGGCTCTGGCGCAAGATGCCGCCGGGTTGGCTAAAAAACATCGTCGCGAATTCCAGGCCCCTGCCCGCGCGCTCGCGGCAGGCGGAAGCCGCGTATGTGCTGGAAGCGTTCTATCTGCGTCGCAACCCCGACGTGGCGCGCGCCGTGGCCGAAGGCCATTTTCCCTCGGGCCGAGCGCATTACGCCAATTACGGCATGGCGGAAGGCCGGCCGCCCTGCGCGATCGACGGCGCCTGGTATTGCCAAACCTACCCGGCCGCCGCCTTCGAACTAGGCCAAGGCGACGCCGCCGACCCCCTGCAACACTGGCTGGAGGTAGGGCAATTCCGCGGCTACCGGCGCTCGCAGGCGGAGTAAGACTGCACTATTCTATTGTTCGTAGGCGCCGATATTAATCTTGCCGGACTCCGTGCGTAGATTCCCATCGACATCGACCAAGCCCACGACACTGGCGCCGAGATCGTCGCCGGCGCCGATCGCGGGGGAGCCTGCCATCACATCCAGCGAAGGCGGGCTGGCGACGCTGTCGAACAGCGGATCGGCAAAAGCCCCCTGCGCATCCTCCTTCGTTCCCTTCTGGTAGGATGCAAAGCCGGTGTAGGTTTTTCCGTTCCATATCCACTGGCTGTTGGCGGCGCCGATGAGGGAATAATACAGATTGTTGTTCAGCAGCGCAGCTGAGGCCGAGCCGCTGGTAAAATTATTCACCAGAAGTCCCTGCTTAGTGGCGTAGAGAATGTTGTTACGGAACACATTCCCGCTCGCATGAAACTGGATCTGGAATTCGCCGCTGCCGGTATTCTTGGTGTCGTTGCCATACAGCGTGTTGTTGACGATGGTGCAATCCTGAGTGCCGCCCACGCCGTTGCCATAGCCGCCGATCGAAATGCCGTTCGAATTATTCGCATAAACCACATTGCTGCGCGCGGTGACGTGGCTGGTGACGTGACCGTAATGTTCACTGGCAAGCTCGATGCCAAGATCGACATTATGCACGATATTCTGCTCGATCACGATATCGATGCCGCCATCCACGTAGATGCCGTCGGCGGCAAATTGTTCGCCGTAATCGGGATTGTTGTAGGAGGTGATGTCATACACCGTGTTGCCGCGGATTTCGCCGTTGCGTGCCTGGTCGTAGCTGGGGTTCGGCGATACCTTCTCGAAGCCGATCGCATCGATGCCGATATTGTCGTTGTTGTGCACCACATTGCTGGTGACCGCGAAACCGTCGATATTGCCGTCGATCGACATCGACTCGCTGCATCCGGTGAGCAGATCGTCGATTTCGTTACCGCTGATCACCAGCCCGCTGATCGCCGACGGCGCCTTTGTGCCGTATGCCACAAGCCCGAGCGCATCGGAGCCGCATTGGTTCGGATTCGTGGGCGCCGTGGTCTTGATGTTATGGATATGATTGTTGACGATCTGCAGGTTGCTGCCGGCGCCGAAAATATACACGCCGATCGGCACGTCGTTGATGCTTTTCGTGGTATAGTTCCGCAGCTCGAATCCCTGAACCACGATGTAGCTCACATCGTTCAGCGTAATCAGGCCCCATTGCTGCTGCGGGATCGACAGGCCGGTGCCGTCGATCGTTGCGGTTTCACCGGGATAGCTGGCAAAAGTGATGTAGCCGGCCGTTGCATTTCCGGAATGCGGCGGTGTCACGAGCTCCTTGTAAACACCGCCGCGCACCAGAACCGTATCGCCGGCAGCCGCTGCGGTGGCGGCATGCTGGATAGTGCGGAACGGCGCATCCAGCGTGCCCGGATTGCTATCGACACCGGTGGTGGCCACATAGAAGGTGGTCCCCGCAGCCTGTTTTTCGACCAGCGTTATCGTGGCGGTGGCGCTCACGCTGCGGTCGGCGACCGAGGCGGCCGTGACAGTGACGCTCGCCGGCGACGGCAGGGTTTTGGGCGCGGTAAACAGCCCCTGCTCCGTGATCGTGCCCGTCGCGGCCGACCCGCCCGTTGCATTATTCACCTGCCAGACAACGCTACCATCGCTGCCGCCGGTAACCGACGCCGCGAAACTGGCGGCCTGGCCGGGCAGCATCTGCACGTAGGTGGGCGATATGGCAACGCTCGGCGCCCCCGCGACAGCCGCGAGCGGCGCCAAAGCGATGGTTACGCAAAAAAATATCGCGGTCACTTTCCGCATGAGTGTCCGTTCGATTTCCCCGTGAAGGGACTATGTTCTTTTTTGAAAAAAAGAACCAAAGAACTTTTGTTTCTCAACGCCAGCCTATAGGTGGCGGCCATGGCCTCGCACGTGGGAGCCGGCGGGGAGACGAAAATCCTTTGGTTCTCTTCTTCAGAAAAGAACGCGCTTGCTTCTTCTTACGTGTGATAGATGCCGATATAGCCGTTTGGCCCGTCAGCCACCACCAGCGAACCGGTGCCGCTCAGCGTCTGCGCCTGCGCAAAATCCACGGTGAAGGTGTGGTTCGAACTGTCGTAGATCGTGAGTGTTTCCTTGTTGGCGCTTAGGGAGTCATGGATCACTCCGGATGCCAATTGAGAGATCTCGATCAGATCGGTAGAGACAAAATCGTTGACCACACCCGTATACGCCGCCGCATCGCCGATCAGGAGGGATGCGCCGCTGGCCGACATGGTGATCGTTGCCCCCGAGACAGCACTATCGAGATCGAGCTCGGCGCCCTTGTCGATAATGAAGGCTCCGTCGGTTACGCTACCCATGAAGGCAAGTGTTCCCTGACCGACCGATACCTGGCCCGTTATCTGAATGGCGGGGTCGATCGTCAAATAGCCGCTCCCGTTCGAGACGAGCGTGCCGGCAAGGGTGATTGTCCCGTTGCCGAAGATACTTGCGGTGTCGTCAATCGTATAGGTTGCGCCCGACGCGATGTTCAAATCGGCGAGGCTGCCGACGGTGATCGTCGTGCTTTGCTCGGCGACGCGCGTTATATCGAGCACGGCTGAACTGCCGATCGTAAAATTCGCGTTCGGATCACCACCTACAGTCGCCGATCCGGACGACACCAGCGTCCCAGGGCCTGTCAGGAAGCCGCCATCCAGTGCAATAACGTTGCTCAGCGTGAGCGTATCGCCGTCGAGCTGCACTGTGCCCCCATGCTGTCCCCAGATGCCGGCGTAAGAATTATTGCCAGCGAGGGATACCACCGAGGCGTTGGTTCCAAACGGCGTATTGTCGATCAGGATGTGACTGACCGACAGGGTGAGGGTGCCGCTGCCGCTGCTGCCCCCGAGCGTGTAGGCGCCATTGCCTTCCAGATCGAGCTGGCCGCTGCCGGTGATCGTGCCTTCCAGCGTACCGCTGCCGTCCAACAGCAGCTGACCCGCCGATATTTCGACCAACGCGCTATTGTTCAGGACGCCCTGGATCGCACTGACGCCGCTGCCGATATTCTTGTTCAGCGTGCCGTTGTTCACGACAGTACCGTATGGCCCGATGATGCTGGCGGCATCCTGCAGAAGCCATGTCCCCCCGCTGGAAATATCCGCCGTCGGCTTGGACCCGCTCTGCGCGCCCAACTGCATCGAAGCATCCTGCCGCACGAGATCGTTGACCACAAAAACGGTGAAGCCTTCGATATCGACACCAAGCTGGTAGTTGGCGTTATTGCCCAGGCTTACCAGGGAGGTTGTGTTGATCGTGCCGGTGTTGGTCTTTATCACCCCGCCATCCAGGATGACCGAGCCGGTGAGGTCGAGCGTAGGCGAGCCGGTGGCCCCATTGCCGTAAAGAAACAACCCGCCGCTCTGGTCCCAGCTGCCGCCATAGGTCAAGCTGTTGCTGATCGTGAGCTGATCCTGCACCGTCCGCCCCTCCAGGGCGAAGTTCGCGACATCGAGGGCTACTTTAGACCCGAACATGAAGCTGGTCGGCTGGCCCGTGTAATCCGCGCCGAGCGAAAGCGTGCCGGCGCCGGCGATAAGACCGGAGAAAGTATTGTTGACGCCACTGAAATCCAGCGCGCCAATGGCGATCGAAATCGTGCCAGCCGCAAATTCGTTGAATGACGGCACGATCTCGGCAAGCCCGGTACCGCTCGCACTATTCAGCAGACCATTATCGAGCAGCGAGGAATTGGCCGTCAGATCGTTGATCAGGTCGTTCCCCGTCAGACGCAGCGAGGCTCCGGCCGCGATATAGATGGCCGAGTTATTTTCCAGCGTCACAAGCCCCGGACCATCATTGAGGGGCACCACAGTGACCGCCGAATTGACACTGAGCGTGGCCGAATTGTTGACCGTGACACCATCGAGCTGGCCGCCGGCCTTGAGCGTAACCGTGCCGCCCCCGCTGATCTGATCGGCCAGTTCCGCGCCGCCGTTCAACACCAGACTATTGCCACCCAACTCGACAGTTCCGGTATTGGTCGTCAGGAAATAGCCCGGGTCGGTGAGGATGTACGCTTTGGCTGCCGACGCCAACGACAACACGCCGGAATTCAGGATGAATTTTCCGGTGGAGAACACGGTTTTGCTGCCGAGCGTGGTCGTGCCGTTCAGGTTAAGCTGCTCGCCCTCGACGACGATAGCGCCGGCACCGGTCAGTCTACCGTCCAGGGTAATCTCCGCACCGGCCAGCCCGAGTGTCCCCGACTGCACATCGATGGTCCCTCCGCTCAACAGAAGGTCGTTATTGAACTGGCCGCCGATCCCCGAGAGAATCAATGTCCCCGCGGTCTGCGTATATGTCTGGTACATGGTGAGAGACTGGCCGAGATCGTCCAGAACACCGCCGCTTACGGTTACAGTACCGTCGAAAGTAGCCCCCCGGTCTTCCAAAACCAGGGTCCCGCTGCTTTCGGTAACCGCGCCGGAAAAGGTGGCGTCGTTCAAGCTCGTAAACGTCCCGCCACTCTGCGCATAACTCGAACTGAACAGCACGGCCTGTTCGATCTCGGTTGCACCTGATTGTTGGGCGTAGGTGCCGCTGAACGTGGCGCCCCCATCGATTGCCAGAATGCCGCCGCTCTCCTGCGTGGGACCGCTGAAGCTGGACGTGGTATCGAGCGTAAGCGTACCGCCGGTTTGCACGAACGAGTTGGTGAAGTCCGCGATATTACCAACCGTAAGAGTGCCGGCGCTCTGCTGATACGTGCCGTTGAACGTGGCGTCGCCATCGACCGCCACGATTCCACCGCTCTCGACGTAATTGCCGCTGAGATTGATGAAGTTGCCGACCGTCATCGTTCCGCCCGTCACCGAAAGCACCGAGGACGTGGTGGTGATCGAATTGGCGGCTAAAATGCCTATGCTCACCGTGACGGTGACGCCGGCCACGCTGATCGTCACATCGTCCGACGATGTGGGTACCGCCCCGCCGCTCCAGTCGCTTGCCGTCGACCAGTTGCCGCTTTGAGTGGATTTCCAGCTTAGCTGGGCCATGACATGTCCTTAAAACAGCTTGCGGTTGGACGATGAAGCGGTGGTGTGCCTGGATCGGAAGCCTTGGCGCTGCACCCGCGCCTGCACCGCACACTGTATGGAGGGCGGCGCGTCACGTGTGGAACAGGGTGATATCGTTGTGCGGGCCAATCCCGATCGCGAGCGCGCTCATCTTCTCTGCCGCGGTGAAGGTGATAGTGTCGCTATCGCCATTGGTATCGGTGAGGGTCGCTATCGTGCCCGTGGAATTCAAGATCAGCGCCACTTGCGATGGGTTCTGGGTAAGATTGGAAATCTCGATGAAGTCACCCGTTTGGAACCCGGCGACCGACGCATCGAATGACAGGGCGTTCGTGTTCTGAACGACATCATTGAGGAAGATCGAGGCCGCGCCCGCCGCGAAACTCACCGTGGTCGAGGCCGCGACACTGCCGGAGAATTCCAGGGAACCGCCCGCGCCGATCACGATTTTTCCCGCGCCGCTGACTGGCCCGATAAATTGCAATTCGGCCGCATGTGCCATAATCGAACCGGTATCGATCACCGATGGCCCGATGATAGAGTTTCCACCGCCGAGCGCCGAAAGCGTGCCAGCGACCGCAAGCGTGCCGTTGCTGGAGATGTTGGTCGAATCATCCAGATAATAATTGGCGCCGGACGCGATTTCCACCGTGGCCAGGCTCGGCGGCAATGTGCCGGCTTGCGGCGGGTTCTGCAGCTGCCCCGATACGTCGCCGATACTGATATCGCCCACCTGGTCGGCGTGACCGGTGATCAACAGCGTTCCTGCACTGACGCCGTAATTGTCGCCGAGCGCGATCGTACTGCTGGCAATCATCGTGCCGGGGCCGCTCAGCAGCCCGCCTTCCAGCGATACGAGGCCGTTCAGCGTGAGCGTATAGCCGTTGAGGTCAACCGCATTCTGGCTGCCACTTTGCGCCCAGGTTTTCGCATCGGTGAGGTTTTCCCCGAGCGTGGTCGTGCCGGAGGCGACATCGATTACCTGGATCGAGGTGGAGAGCCCACTGGCCAGGGTATAATCCCCTGAGAGATTGAGGTCGCCATTGCCGACGAGCGTGCCGGCCAGCGTGCCAAAGCCGTTCAATGTCAGCAGGCTGTTATCCACGGCCAGCGTGCCCGCGTTGATGAAGTCGCCGACAATGAAACTATTGGCGCTTCCATTGACCTTTTGAACGGTGCCGTCATTGACAAACGTTCCGTTTTGAAAATTGAGACTGTTCACCTGCCCGCCAAGCGAGGCATTGTTCTCGATCGTCCATACCGCCGTCGAGGCGATGTCGAGTATTGGCGCCGAGCCCAACTCGGCGCCAAAGCCAACGCTGCTCGTCTGGTTCACGGCACCCGCCACTTTCAGGGTGGACGTGCCCTCGAAGTCGATCCCGCTGATATTAACGGCGGCGTTTTCGACGGTCGAGAAAATGCCGGAGCCCGTGACCATGCCTCCGTCAAGCCCCGTTTCACCACCGGTGGTCACGGTCACGTTCGTGCCATCAAGCCATAGCGTGCCGCCAATTTGGCTCCATTCGCCACCATAGGCGAGGTTATTCGTCAGCGTCAGCTGCTCGGTGCCCTGCTCCAGGATAAATCTTTCCGAACCCAGGCTCAGGCTGGCGGAAAAACTGTTTTGTCCGCCCCCGATCGCAAAGGTGCCGGGGCCGGAGATCGTACCGCCAAAACTGTTGTCTGGCCCCTCGAACTCGAGCGTGCCGATATTGATGCCGATCGAACCTGTAGAGCTTACATTGGTATCGATGATCGCAGTGCCGGAGCCGCCGGTTTTTGTAAGCGCCCCGGCGTTGACGAGTTCGCCATTTGCCGATGGGTCGGAAACACCGAAATTGCCCGCGATCCTCAGTCTTCCCTTCGCCTCGATGTCGAAGATCGTGCGAGACCCGGGGGAACCCCCATAGGCAAGGGCGATATTGCCGGTCTGATTGACCGATGAGTCGAGATAGACACGAGATGTTCCGTCAAGAGTCAGCCCGTTCACCACGCCGCCATCGGCCATCGTAATCACGCTGGTGCCAACCACTTCGCCATACAGCGTGGACGAGGCGTCGAGGGTGAGACTATAGCCGTCGGTAATCAGCCGGCCATTTGAAAGCAGCGTAAGGGATTGCGTGAGCGCCCTGCCGGAGGCCAGGGTCAGCGTGCCGTCGAAAATCTCGATGCTCGGCAGCGAAATCTTGGCCGTGCTGGCGATGGTCGTGTTGCCACTTTCCACGAGGATCTTACCGACGCCACCAATAGCGCCCGCGAGTGTCCCGTTGCCCTCCAACTCCAACGCACCCGATTCAACCAGGATCGACCCGGACGAGGTTTCGGAAAACGGTCCGGAAAATATTGTATCGCGTCCCAGGAAGGCGAGCGTGCCGCCGGTTTGGCTGAAGGTGCCGGCGACATTGAGCGTCGCTGCGCTGGAGGTGATCGTGCCGCTCTCAAGTGTCAGATCGTTGAATCCCCCGCCCACATCGCCAAGACTCAGCTGCCCGCCTTTCTCTGTGAATGTGCCATAGGATGTAAGCGCACCATCGACAAGCGCGATCACCCCGCCGGTCTGCGTGGTGACACCGTAGAAATTCGCAAAACTCCCAGCCAGCGTCAGGGCGCCGCCTGACATGGCCATCGACTGGTTGGAAATGAACTCGCCATTGCCGTCATAGACGGTACCAGACGCCAAGGTGATGGCGCCATTGAACACCGCGCCGCCGCCTTCGAGTTCAAGGGCACCGCCACTTTGGGAAAAGCTTCCATCATCCGTCAGTAGCCCGCCGGTCTGATCGATCAAGCTCAGGCTGCCGGTCTGCGAAAGGCTGCCGAGGAACAGGGCGTTCGATCTTAGGGCAAGCGATCCGCCGGTTTGTGAAAACCCATCCTCCGCCGTCAACTCGTTGCCGGCGAAGGTGATCGTGCCTGCGGATTCCGTCAGCGCCGCATTAAACGTGGAATTTTGGCCATCGAGGGTGAAGGTTCCGCCATTCGCCTCGAAGGCGCCATTTGCGACGAGTGAACCGTTGTCAAGATTAAATGTGCCGCCGGTCACGTCGACCAGCCCACCGAATGTGCTCAAAGACCCGCCGAGCGCGAGCGTGCCCACGCTCTCCAGGAACGCGCCGCCGATATCGACCATCCCGCTTATGCTGAGCGAGGACGTGCCATCGATCGAGAGTGTCGAACCGGCCGTGACAAGCGAGGCCACGGCAAGCGTGCCGGAATTGATTGTGACCGTAATGTTCGGTACTTCGATCTGCACATTGTCGGTGGCCCCGGGAACGACGCCGCCACTCCAATCAGACGCTGTCAGCCAGTTTCCGCTACCCTTCGACGTCCACTGCACCACGGCCATTGGCTGTTCCCGCAACAAAAACCCTTGGCGGGGCACGTACCGATTGCGAGACGATTTGTCAAAAACGAAATTATGGTGTTTTCGCGTCTGCCAGGAGCCTGTGGCCGGGCAGGCACATGTATTCAACCATGCTGCATGTGCACACATGAGCCCTGGGCGCGCATTATCGGCGGGAAAACCGCGTCAAGGTAGTAAACACCATGGACATCGCAGCTTTGGCCGAGCCAATCCCTTGTGAAGGCGCGCCAGACTTGGCGGGGTCAGCTGGCCGCCGGCATTTTCCTTGAGTGCCTATTTGCGAGAGAACGTGCTTCGCTATGAGTAAGGAACACACGGAAAGCAGATGATTACCCCCAACAAGGTGCAAACCACCGCCGCCGTCGCCCAGCACTACGACCAGCTCGACGCCTTCTATCGCGAGATTTGGGGCGAGCATGTGCATCATGGCTACTGGGTGCGGGGGGATGAGGCGCCAGGGCTTGCGGTGGAGGCGTTGGTGGGTTTGGTAGCAGATCAGCTGCATCTGGCACCCGGGATGGCGGTTTGCGATATCGGCTGCGGCTATGGGGCGACGGCGCGCTGCCTGGCGGCGACCAAATCCGTGTCGGTCACGGGGGTCACGGTATCGGCGGCGCAGGCGGCCCATGCGGCGGAGGTGGCGGTGCCGGGTGTTGCCATCGAAGTACGGGACTGGCTGGCGAACGGGTTTGCGCCAGAGTCGTTCGACCGAGCCTATGCGATCGAGAGTTCGGAGCATATGCCGGACAAGCAGCGGTTTTTCGATGAGGCGTTCAGGGTGCTGCGGCCTGGTGGGCTTCTCGCCATCTGCGCCTGGCTGGCACGGCCGAAGGCGGGCGCCTGGGAAATTCGCCACCTGCTGGAGCCGATCTGCCGGGAGGGGCGGCTGCCCGGAATGGGTGATGAGGCGGAGTATTTGCAGTTTGGCGCGCAATCGGGTTTTACCCCTGGGTATCGGGCCGATCTGAGTGCTCAGGTGTCGCGCACCTGGGCCATCTGTTTGCGCCGCGGCATTGCCCGCATATTTTCCGACCGTCGCTACCGGCGTTTTCTGCTGGATCGCACGGCCTCCGAGCGCATCTTCGCGGTGACCATGCTGCGCCTGCTGCTGGCCTACCGCATGGGCGCCATGCGGTATGGCTTGCTTGTGTTCCACAAACCCGTCTGATCGTATAAAAGTTCTTGCTTTGTTCTTTTTCTCCCCCTAGCGTTCCGGCGTTGGGTAGATTTGGGGAGATGCCGTGTGTTGAGAGTGATCTATTTGGCCGCCATGGGTGGTTGCGTTGGCGCAATCACGGCCGCGGCCTGCGGGCACTTGGCGCTTTGGATCGGCATCGGCGTAGCGCTGGGGCTCGCATGGGAAAAACTCTCATTCCCCGGCCAAGGCCCGAATCGCCACCGGAAATGGATCGTGAATAAAAGTCTTTTGGTTCTTTTGTTCAGAAAAGACCGCGCGTTTCTCCCTTACCTGTCCACCTTCAATATCGCCAACTCGTCAAATCCGCACCAGGCGGCGCAGTGCTGGCAATCCGCGCAAGGATTTTAGGCAGATACATGAAATTGTAATGCAGGCGAGATAATGCGTTGGGCAGCACCGGGTCGCCATTCCAGCAATGCTCGGCGCGGTCGCCATAGGCAATTTCGCCGCCATAGGATGGGTCTTTCAGGCTCTCCAAGGTTGATTGCGCGAAATATACGGCATCGTTCAGGTAAAACGTGTCGGCGCTGCCGACATAGATGTGGATTTTGCCTTGCAGCAGCTTGCCCAGGCGTTTCCAGTCCCGCGCGATAATGTGGCTGAGATCGTAATGCTCCCGCCAATAGGCGGCGATTTTCGGATCGATCATGCCGGTGCGTTTGTCGTAGATGGGAGCCGGATAACCGTCGGACCCCTCGGGGCTGAACACTGCCTGCCAGATGTCGAACTGGCCGGTGGATCGCCCGTGATCGCCGAGCACCCGTTCCTGGTCGTTGGCGTCGCGCTGGGTGGCGAACACTTCGCCGAGATAGTTGCGTATGGCGGGCCGCTCGATGCTCAGCGCCTGGCCGCCGATCGTGTAGGCGTTGGCGTCTTTGTAGAGATTGATCACCGTGTAGGCACGAAAATCGATCGGGTCCGGGCAGGCAGCGAAACTGCCATTGTAGAGCGTGGGATAGAATACCTGCGTCGCCAAGGCCTCCCACCCGCCGGTTGAACCCCCGTAAGTGAAGCGCGCCCAGCCTTGCCCCAGGCCGCGAAACTGCTTTTCGATGGCGGGTATCAGCTCGTAATTAATGGCGTCCCCATAGGGGCCGAGATTGGCAGAATTCACCGCGTAGCTGTCGTCGTAATACGGGTTGGCGTGCTCGATCTCGATCACCAGAAAACGCGGGAATTTGGGCGAAATCCATTTCCGGTAAAAAGCGTAATTTTCCTGCTGTTGGATGCGGTTGTAGCCGGCGAGATGAAAGCGCTCGGAAAAATCGGGTTTCAGGCTCGGATCGGGCGGGTTTGTGCGAAAGCTCGAGAATCCATTTGGGAAATGGCCATGAAACACCATCAGCGGATAATGCGCGTTCGGGTGCGCCGCGAACCCGTAGGGCAGGAGCACATAGGCGCCGAGATACATCGGGCGGCCCCAAAATTTGCTGAGTTTCTCGCTGCGTATGCTTATGTGGCGCACAAACTCCGTGTCGGGTTTCACGGCGATCGGCGGGATTTTCTGGTCGAGCAGGATTCTGCGGGGCGCCGCGTGCGCCGGATCGATGTGCATCCGCATCGGCTTGGAATAGAGATTGCCTGGCTTGATCGCCCAATTCTGGCCCTCGCCCTGGTCCGGCGGAAGCTTCACCAGGGTGCCGTCGGCGCGATGGAAGGTTTCGTAGATGTTCAGCACCGCCTGCACGGTGTAGTCGCCGGGCTTGATCGCGCTGAGGCTGGCTGCGGGCCAGCCGAAGGCGCCGGCCCCAAGGATCACATCCTGGCCCGGCTTCAGCCCATCCACGGACTGGCCGAACATGAAAGGGGTTTTCAACGGTTCGTCCGGATCCACCTGCAGGCGCGGCTCGGTTTTGCCGTCGGGTGCGAGCAGAAGAACCAGGCGGCCATCGAGCGGGGCAGCGCTTTGCGCCCGCGGAATGTCGATCACGAAAGCCGGGCCGGTTGCGGCCTGGGCGTGAGCGAACTGCGTGGCGAGGGCGAACAGGGTGATCATCAAGGGGGCACGCATGCGCTCTCCTGTGGCGGCCTTGCGATCGTGGCGGCGACGCACGGGCCGCGCAAGCGATGGCGGGTCGAGTCGGGTGTCAGCCGCCCCTGATTTTCTCCTGGGTCAACACCTGGTTCCCGAGCGCGCAAACGGCCGCGATGGCGGCGGCCAGGAGCAACGCAGGGGTGAAGGAGCCAGTAAATTGCACGAGCGCGCCGGTGGCCAGCGGCGCGAGCGATCCGCCGACGGAACCGCCGATATTGGCCATGGCCTCCACGGTCGCGATCAGGGCAGGCGGCGCCAGGGCGGCCGCCAGCGCCCAGCCGCTGGTGGTGGCCAGGTTGGCGCAGAAGAGGGCCGCCGACACGCAAGCCAGCGCCACAGCCGCGCTGCCGGAAGCCGCCGCGAGCGCGGAAAAACCCGCGGCCGCATAAAGCCCGAAGGCCAACGGCATCTGGCGCGCGGCCTGCTCGCCGGTCATGGCCGTGAGCTTGTCCGATAGCCATCCGCCGCCGATCGCACCGGCAAACCCGCAAAATTGCGGCAGCGCCGACCACAATCCGGCATGGGCGGCCGACATGTGCCACCGATCGTGCAGATAGCCGGGCAGCCAGGTGACATACAGCCAGGTGACGTAAACAGTGCCCGCAAAACCTACGAGCAGGCCGATCACGGCGCGCTGCCGGATGAGGCGCAGCCACGCGGCGGGGCCCGCGATGGCCGGGAAGCTGCCGGAGGCCGCCTGCGCATCGCGGTAAATCAGCGCCCAGGCCGCCGCGACCAGCAACCCCGCGGCGCCCAGCACCACAAAACCCGCCCGCCAGCCCAGCCAAAACATCAGCGGTGTCAGCACCAGCGGCGCGATCGCCGGCCCAAGCGAAGCGGAGGCGTTCAGCAGCCCCAGCGGCGCCGCGCGCTCATCGGGCGCAAACCGGTCGGCGCATACCCGCGCGCCACCCACGAACATGGGCGATTCACCAAATCCCAGCGCCACCCGTGCCACGATAAAGCCCGGCAACCCGGTCACCAGCGCGGTTCCCATCTGCACCACCGACCACACGGCCAGCCCCGCCGCCAGCGCCACCCGCGCCCCTAGCCGATCGACCAGGCTGCCCGCCGGCAACTGCGCCACCGCATAGCTCCAGGCAAAGGCCGACAGCAGCAACCCCGCCTGCCCCGCCGAAAGATGCAGCTCCCCCCGTATCGCCGGCAGCGCGATCGACACCGCCGAGCGATCGATGAAATTGATACAGCCCGCAAGCACCAGCAGCAACACGGCCACCTTGCGCAGGCTGACGCGGAGCGGGCGAAAGGTGCGCGTGATAGCAATGGCCCAAACTCTCGACCGATGCTGCCGCTCTCTTGCCCTTCCCCCCCTTGGAGAGGGCCGGGGTGGGGGGCTCTCGGCATGAGTCATTCAATTGCGGCCACAGGTATTACGTCCATGGGCGCGAAACGCCGCTCGCCCGATTTGGTCGCAGACCCAGCCACCGGATCTTTGGGCCGGTTCTGAGCGTGCCCCGCACCATATATTGCCATGCTGCGGCGATGATCCTGCAAGCGGCTCGAAACACGCGTTTTCTGGTTTTTTCTGGTTTTTTCGGTTGTAGCGGCAAGGCTGATCCGGCCGTTTTAGCCCGGTGGCGGCCATGAGGTTGCCCATCGCGGGAAAACCCGGTGCCCGACGCCGTCAAACTGTAATGGAGACCCCCCAATGCGGAGATTCAAGCGCCCGCGTCGCACGACGCGCATGCGTCTGGCCTCCACCTCGCCGCTGCTCGACGCGGCTAGTCTCGCCTCCCCAAGCCTGGTGCTGCAATAAGTGTGTAAGGATCTTGCCATGTACAAAGTTTTTCTGTCGAAAACATCTTTCGTTCTGGCCGCAGTCGCGGCGGCATTTTGCGTCAGCCAACAAGCTCATGCGGATCAGATACATTACAGCTTTAAAATCGCCGCGGGGGCCTCGTCGCCTGTCATCAATATGCCCATCTCGAACAGCCCCATCTTGGTTAGCTGCACGCAAACCACCGGTGGAAATGTCGGCACGGGCCAGGCGACCCTCGTGCGGTCGACAACCGACGGCTATCTTGTTTGGGCCGGCTACGACAATTCGGGCGCAACGCACGGGTATAATACGGCGCACATCGTTTATTGTGATTTTAGAGAACAGGTCGATATCGAAATGGGCAGCGCCACCGGAATTCTCGTCAAGAACCCCACCTCTTCCGCGCAGACCGTCGAGCTCATGTTGACGTATTAAGAAAAACGACCGTTCACGGTCGGCTCCTGGTGAGCGCCACAGAGAAGAACGACACGGCCTATCTTGCAATGACGCTCGCAATCACAAAACCAGGCGCTCCAACGCGCCTGGTTGGCTTGCCGGGCGACAAATATCCGCGCTCATGTCGGCAAATGCAATTTGCGCACGATGTCGCGGAATCGCGGCGTGTCCCGCACCGGATCAAGCCACGGGTCCGTGTTGATACGCGGGAGGCCGGCGTCGCGCAGTTGATAAGCAGCCTCCAGCCAGCCGAGCGCCTCGTCCTTGTTGCCCCATTGCGCGGCTATTTCAGCATACTGGAAAGCCCCGGCTTCACGAAGCACATCATGCACCTTGGCGGCGCTCGCCGTCGCTTCTTCCAGCCGGCCAAGTTTTCGGTAGGCGATGGCAAGCTCCACGTTCTCATGCCAGTTCCGCGCCCCGCCGCAGATTGCTACCGTCCTGGCCGGATCACCGCGCATGAGCTCGATCATGCCGCGCAGATCATCCTCGATGACCGAGGCACCGCCGCGCAGCGAGGCGGCATGGTCCAGGCTGGCAGCGGCCTCATCGTACCGCCTGGAATGGTACAGGGCTTTGGCAAAATCATAGTAGGTTCGGGGGTTGAGCGGATCGAGCGTGACACGCAGCTGCGCCATCGGCAGAGCCGTGCCCAAACCGGTCTCGGAAGCGAGAGAAGATACGGCACTCAAGACATCGGCATTGCCCGGTTCCAGAGCAACCGCCCGGGCAAGTTCTGCTCCTGCGTCTGCAAAATCGAATAAACAGTAGTGCAGCACATAGGCCAGCTGCGCGTGCGCCATGCCCATGTCCGGCGCCAGGAACACGGCACGCCGCGCCGCCCGCACGCCGTCTTGCACAAGCCGTTGCCGTCGCGATGGGCTAAACCGTCCGGAGGATGACAAGCTGCACAGCAGCTCGGACCGCGCGCCTTCGGCCAACGCGTAAGTCGGGTCCAGCGCAAGCGCTTGATCGAACGCCGCCAAGGCCGCAGATTTCGCGGCCACCATGTCCTGCGTTGTCGGGCTGGTTTCGTCGATGCTCCGGCCACGCAAATAAGCATCGAAGGCCTTCGCGTTCGCCGTGCCGCCAAGCATCAGCTGAGCCGAGGCATCGCCCAGCAGCTTCAGGCGCAGAGACTGTGTCACGCGCGCGGCGATGTCGTCCTGCATCCGCAACACGCTGCCTTGCTGCCGGTCGTAACATTGCGACCAGAGCTGGAAGCCGGTCGTGGTGTCGATCAGTTCGGCGGTGATCCGCACGTTATCGCCGTCGCGGCGGACGCTGCCCTCCAGCACGGTGGCGACATCGAGCTTGCGGCCGATTTCGGCGGCCGTCGCGTGGCTGCCCTTGAAGGAAAACGCCGAGACGCGCCCGGCGACCTTCAAACCGTCGAGGCGGCCAAGGGCGCCGATCAGATCCTCCGAAATGCCGTCGGAGAAATACGCCTGTCCCGCATCGCCGTTCATATTGGTGAACGCCAGCACCGCGATCGAGTGCGGCGGCGGCGTGAAACCTGCCGGGCGGCTGGCGAAATGCCATACCAAGCCGGAAGCCACTGCGAGAGAAGCCGCGCCGAACCCTGCGGCCGCCCACACCAGGCGCGATCGTGCCGGCCTGGGTGACTCGGGGGATGCGGCAGGTTCGGTACCGGCAGACGGGTCCGGCGCCTCCGCTTCGGCCGCCTCCGCCTCAAAACTGACCGGCACCGCGAAGCGGAATCCGCGCCCTGGGACAGTAACGATCAAGTTCTCGCATGCCCCTGCGGCCAATAATGCCTTGCGCAGCGCCGATATGGCTTTCTGCAGATTGCCTTCCTCGACTACGCGGCCGCCCCACACCGCGGCCTCCAGCTCGTCCCGCGTCACCAGCCGTTCCGGGTTCTGCACCAAATAGACAAGCGTATCGAATAGCCGCGGCGTAAGCGCTACATCCTGGCCGCAACGGGCGAGGGTGCGCCTTACCGGGTCCAGCCGGTACGCGCCAAACGCCAAAACCCCCCTCTCATGTAACGAAACATCCATGCCCGACGGCATTCCCGCAGCAAACGGCTCGGCAAGCGTTTACCGCCGCCGCAAGCCTAGCGCCAGCGACAAAGCGCCGGCTGCCGGGGACATCCCCCTATGGCGAATACTACCGTTCAGTCGATGGCACTTTGGTCCATCGGCCGACTATGGACGCCGGCATCTTTGGCCGAGTGACGGCGATCTGTGCGGACGGGAGCCGGAGCTACTCCCACCACCAGGGCACCTGCTCGCACCATGGCGGCGTTATCGAATGGAAATAACTGACATTGACACTCGGGCTCTGCGCCAAAATGGCGCGTTGACGTCAGCAATCTTCCGAAATTTAACCCTGCCTTTGCGCTGGCCGGCGGTGACCAGAAGCCGGTGTTGGATGACCGAGGCGGTGCATTTGGTCGGAGCGGCGGGATTCGAACCCACGACCCCCAGTCCCCCAGACTGATGCGCTACCAGGCTGCGCTACGCTCCGAACATTGGCGGCTGTAGCACCGCCTCCACCCCAAGGGAAGGCACGCCCGCTTCACTCGCCGCGCGCCCTGGCCCCGGTCACCCCCCGGCCAAGGCGGAGGCGGAAAACACCAGCCAGGAGAGGATCAGGATAACCCCGCCGAACGGCGCGAGCCCCCCCGCGGGCAGGCCGGCCAGGTGATGCGCGTAGATCGCGCCGCAAAACAGCGCCGTGCCCAGCAGAAATCCGCCGCCGGCAAGCCCGCAGAGTAGCCTTGCAAGCCCGGTCGCGCGCATGCCCCACAGCCCGGCCGCCACCAGCGCCAGCGCGTGCCACCCCTGTATCTGCACCGCGCTGCGCACCGCCTCCACCCCCGCCGCATCCATCCCCTTGGGAAGCGCGTGCGCGGCCACCGCGCCGGCCGCCACCGAAGCGGCGCCGCACAGGCTGCCCAAAGCCAAAAACATCCGCCCCATCCCCATGCATCCCCCATCCCGCGCCTCGCGCGACCACCCTGCAATCCACGCTTCCGGTCCGCGCGTGCCGGCGATACGCTGCACCCATGCCACGCGGAGACCTTTTTCCGGAAATCGGCCCGTTCGAAACCGGCTACCTGCCGCTCACCGACGGCCACGTGATGTATTGGGAGCAGGTGGGCAACCCCCGTGGCCGCCCCGTGCTGTTCCTGCATGGCGGGCCTGGCGCCGGCGCCGGCGCCGTGCACCGGCGCTTCTTCGATCCCGCCCATTGGCGCATCGTGATTTTCGATCAGCGCGGCGCCGGCCGCTCCCGCCCGCTCGGCAGCCTCGATTCAAACACCACGCCACGGCTGGTCGCCGATATCCAGCGCCTGCGCGCCTATCTCGGCATCGACCGCTGGCTGCTCTTTGGCGGCTCCTGGGGCTCCACCCTCGCTCTGGCCTATGCGCAGGCGCATGCCGCGCATGTGGTTGGCTTAGTGTTGCGCGGCGTGTTCCTCGGCCGCCGCCAGGAGGTCGAGTGGTTCCTCCACGGCCTGCGGCAGGTCTTCCCCGATGCCCATGCCGCCTTCGCCGGCTTCCTGCCCGCCGAGGAGCGCACCGACCTGCTGAAAAACTATCTCCGCCGCCTCACCGACCCCGACCCGCTGGTGCACATGGCTGCCGCCCGCGCCTGGTCGATCTACGAGGGCAGTTGCAGCACCTTGCTGCCCAGCCCGGATACCGTCAGTTCCTTCGCGCAGGACCGTACGGCCTTGGGCCTCGCCCGCATCGAAGCCTATTATTTCGCCCACGATCTTTTCCTGCCGCCCGAAGGCCTGCTGGGCCATATGTCGGCGATCGGCCACCTGCCCGGCGAAATCGTGCAGGGGCGCTACGATATGGTCTGCCCGGCGCTCACGGCCTTCGAGCTCGCGGCGCATTGGCCCGCGGCAAGGCTGACCGTGATCCCCGATGCGGGCCATTCCGCGCTGGAACCAGGCGTGCGGCGGGCACTGGTGGCCGCGGTGGAGCGGTTTCGCAATCGGAGTTGACGTAAACAAAGCCCTTCATTTCTGAGCGTCTGTCCGGCGGCAAGCAAAAGACTTTCCGTCCTCCGCTTGTTCCCGGATGCCGGCCATGGCCGCCCTCTATCAGCCGGCGCGAGACCAAAAGTCTTTTGGTTCTTTTCTTCATAAAAGAACATCTTTCTTCGATGCTTGCAGTCTCCCGGCCGGGCCATTCACACTTCCCTACCGTTTCGTACGGTAAGATCATCCATGCATCCCGGAGCGGCAAGCTGCGCATCCTTCTGATCGACGATGCCTCCGGCTATCGCGCGGTATTCGCCAGACTCCTGGCCGAAAGCGATATCGTCGAAGCCCAGCTAGAGTACGTCGATAACGCAGCCGATGCCGCGCGTGAGCTGCTGCGCGGCGCACACGACATCTATTTCGTCGATGATCATAATCCCTGCACCTGCGAAACGGGGCTCATCGAGGCTGCGCGCGCGGCCGGCATCGACCGGCCGATCTTCTGCCTGATCAACCAAGGCGAATCGCTTCTCGATCGCGAGGCCGGGCAGGCAGGCGCGAGCCTACAGCTCTCCAAGGCGGGGCTGACGCCGTCCAAGCTCGGCCATGTCATCCGTTTCGCACTCCGCGATTTCGCCATCCGCAGCATGCCGCGCGATGCGGAAGAACGTCTCCGCCTGGCGCAGGAAGCAGCCAGCATCGGCACCTGGGATTGGCATCTTGCCTCCCAGATTATTCTCTGGGATAGCCGGATGTACCAGCTTTTCGGGCGCGCGCCTGGCCAGGCCGCGGCCGCACGCGATGTATGGCAAAACGCGCTGCGGCCGGATGCCTTCGCCGCGATCACCCATCTTGTACATAGCTGCATCGATAGAAACGCCCCGTTTCAAACCGATTTCGAGGTCACCTGGGAAGATGGCAGCGTGCATTTCATGCGCGCCGCCGGCCGCGCCATCGAAATGGCAGATGGCCACCCGGTCCGGGCGGGCGGCATTTGCTGGGAAATCACCGAGATTCGCCAGTTGGTCGCGGAACTGGCGCAGGCGCGCAACGCCGATGAACGCGCCAACAAGGCCAAGTCGCGTTTTCTCGCCGGCATGAGCCACGAATTGCGCACCCCGCTGAACGCGATCCTCGGTCATGCCCGCCTGCTGCGCGCCGAGGGCGGCCTCAATCACACCCAGCGGGGGCGCGTGGAAAAAATGCTCGATGCCGGCAGCCATCTTCTGGAACTCATTCATTGCGTGCTCGATCTTTCGGAAATCGAAACCGAGCGCGTCACCCTGCATGCCGAACCCGTTGACATCCGTGCGCTCTGTGCCGCCTGCCTCGACATGATACGTATGCAGGCCGAGGAAAAAGGGCTGTCCGTTTGCCTCGACGTGGCGGAGGATGTGCCGCGGCACTTGCTGGCCGACGCAATGCGCCTGCGCCAGATTCTGCTTAACCTGTGCGGGAACGCCACAAAATTCACCTCCTTCGGCGGGATCACCCTGCGGGTCAGCCGCTTCTCTCACGGCGCTTGCCTGCGCCTTGAGATGGCCGATACCGGGCCAGGGATACCGGCCGAAAAACGCCACCGCCTGTTCCAGGATTTCGGCAGGCTGCACACCGACGACAGGCGTGCCGCCGAGGGCGCGGGGCTGGGCCTCGCGCTCTCGGCCCGCCTCGCCACCCTCATGGGCGGCCGGCTCGACCATATCGACAATCCTGGTGGCGGCAGCGTGTTCTTCCTGGAAATGCCCCTCATCGTTGCGGGCCAGGCGAATCAAGCTGAAACCGGCGCGCCGCAAGATGCCCCGAAACCGCCCCCCCCGGCCCGGCCGCTCCAGGTTTTGCTGGTCGATGACAGCGAGATCAATCTCGACATCGCCGCCTCCTTCATCCGCCTGGCGGGGCACGCCGTCGCCTGCGTCGGCGGCGGCGCCGAGGCGGTCGCGGCCGTCGCGGCTCAAAACTTCGATATCGTGCTCATGGATGTGCAGATGCCCGATATCGATGGGCTGGAGGCGACCCGCCGCATACGCGCCCTGCCCGGCCCCCCTGGCCAGGTGCCCGTGGTCGCCCTCACCGCCCAGGTGTTCACCGAGCAGTTGGACGCCTGCGCACAGGCGGGCATGACCGGCCATCTCGCAAAACCGTTCACCGAATCGGCCTTGTTCGCCATCCTTTCGGCGATCGATCCACTCCCGCACGCCGATCGCCCGCGCGATGCCGAACCAGTCCCTTCTAAGCACGAGCCCTTGCCGATCATCGACCTGCATCTTTACGCAACCAACACGCGGCTCCTTCGCCCCGCCTCCATCCATCGCTACCTGGAAAACATCCAAGCCGACGCGGCCGCGGTGCTGGTTGCCCTACGCGGCTGGGCGCCGCCCGCCGAATTCGCGGAGGATCATCTCAAGGCGGCGCACAAGCTCGCCGGCAATGCCGGGCTGTTCGGTTTTACCCGCGCGGCCGACACCGCAAGGCGCTTCGAGCGCGCCGCCCGTGCCGGCGCGCCGGATCGGTTCGACCTATCCCAACGCCTGATCACGGCGCTCGATGCCACCCTCCAGGAAGCCGATCGGCGCCTGAACGCCGCTGGTCCGTAGGTGGGCGCGCCAGCCGAACTGACATCTAGCTGACCTTCACTGACGCTACACTGACATAAAACATTGATCCGAGTGTCATCGTTCTGCCATCGATCTACGGCGCGATCTCGTTAAACGGGCACGCGACTTCGAACGCCCCCGGGTGCTCCCGCGGGGAGATCACCCGCAGAACGGATTTCTTATGCGCACTCGCACGATTATCGCCCCGCTCGTCGCCGTCGCCGTGGTGCCCGGTGCCGTGGCCCTTGCCCAATCATCGGGAACACAAGCGGCGCCTGTGCCGCCCCCAGCCGCGCAGATCAGCCTGCCCGATGTCAACGTGGTGGGCAGCACCCCCCTGCTCGGCTCGGGCATCGATCGTGACGAAATCCCGGCCGCCACCAACGTGCTCACCGAAAAGGATATCGACCGCACCGAGATCCCGAGCCTCACCGGCGCGATCCTGGACAACATCCCTGGCGCCACGGTCAACGACGTGGAAAGCAACCCCTTCCAACCGGATATCCTGTTCCGCGGTTTCACCGCCTCGCCGGTCGCCGGCACATCGGAGGGCCTGGCCGTTTACGTCAACGGCATGCGCTTCAACGACGCCTTCGGCGATACCGTGAACTGGGATCTGATCCCCTCGGCCGCCATCAGTACGGTGAACGTCGAAGCCTCCAACCCGGTATTCGGCCTGAATGCGCTCGGCGGCTCGGTGAACGTGCAGCTGAAAAACGGTTTCGATACCCATGGCGGCGACGCCACCGGCTATTACGGCTCCTATAACCGGCAATCCGGCAGCTTCGAATACGGGCAGCAATCCGGCAACCTGGCGCTCTACACCTCGGTCGAAGCGATCCACGATGACGGTTTTCGCCAGACCCAGGCCTCCAACATCTTCCGCACCTACGACGATCTAGGCTGGCGCAGCGACGTGGCCGAGATCCACCTCAATGTCATCGCGGCCGACAACAAGCTCGGCAATCCAGGTGCCTCTCCCGTGCAGGCGCTCAACTCCAGCATCGGCTATATTTTCACGGCGCCCAACACGGTCGCCAACAAATACGTGGCGGTCAATCTCAACGGCTCCTACGCGCTGAATGACAGCACCACGCTGCAGGGCCTCGCCTATTTCCAGAACCTGACGCAGCGCGTGCCGAACGGCGCCACCGTGGAAGTTTCGCAATGCGCGGCGCCCTACAGCACGGCGCTGCTGTGCAACGAGGATAGCGGCGTGCCGGTCACGGGCCGCAACGGCGTGCTGGTGCCGAATTTCATTCCGAGCGGCCTGTATTCCGCGCTCAGCTCGCAGGGACTGGACAGCCATGTGTATGGCGCATCCACGCAGATCACCAATGATGCCGCGCTTTTCGGCATGAAAAACCACCTGGTCGCCGGTGCCAGCTTCGACGGGTCGGACAGTGTGTTCAACGGGTCGACCGCGATTGGCGGCTTTGATCCGATCACGCGGGAATATATTGGGCCGGGCTCGGTGCAGGATCAGCCGAGCGAGGCGGTAAGCCCTGTCACGGTCGCTACCACCACGCGGTACTACGCGGTGTTCGCTCAGAACATTTTGACCCTCGCGCCGAAACTCGATTTGAGCCTGGCCGGCCGGTTCAACGACGCCGAAACCAATCTGTACGACAAGCTCGGCGGGCCGGTGACCGGCAATCACAGCTATAACCGCTTCAATCCGAGCGCGGGCCTCACCTATCGTGTGGCCCCCTGGCTGCAATTCTACGGCAGCTATTCGGAAACCAACCGCGTGCCGACGCCGCAGGAACTGTCCTGCGCCAGTGCCGCCGTGCCGTGCTCGCTGCTCGCCTTTTTCGTCGGCGACCCGGATCTGAAACAGGTGGTCGCCCGCACGTTCGAGGCAGGCGCCCGCGGCCACATCACCGACACGGATGGCGGCAGGCTGGGCTGGAATGTGGATGTCTACCACACCAAGGATCACGACGACCTGATCTACGAAACCACCACTTATAACGCGAACCTCGCCTACTACACCAATGCCGGGTCCACCTTGCGCCAAGGTGTCGAAGCCAATCTGCACTACGATACCGCACGCCTGCACGCGGCCCTTGGCTACGCCTATACCGATGCCACGTTTCAGTCGCCGCTTCTGCTGGGCAGCGGCTCCAATCCGGACTCGGACGCGAACGGCAACGAGCATGTCGCGCCCGGTGACCGCATTCCCGGCATCCCCAAACATCGTGGCACCGCCGTGCTCGACTATAACCTTACCGATAGATGGACCATCGGCGGCAGCAGCCAGCTGGTCGGTTCGCAATACCGGTTCGGTGACGAAGCCAACCTTACCAAGCCGGTTGGCGGCTACGTGATCGTCAACCTCAATACGGCCTACAAGATCACCAGCTACATCACGCTGTTCGGCGTTCTGAACAACGCCTTCAACGAGCGCTACGACACCTATGGCACATTCGGCCCCATCGCCGACGTGCCCTGGCCGAACGTGCCCGGCGGCGTCACCGATCCACGCACCGCCGTGCCAGGCAGCCCGCTCGCCGGCTATGGCGGTGTCAAAGTCACTTTCTAGAGCATCATCCGACCGCACGGGGTTACCCGTCGGATAAAGATGCGCGCCAAAACAAAGAGCTAGAGCATGATCCGGGCAAATGCGATCAGCCGCCGGATAAACATGCTCGCAAAAACAAAGACCTAGAGCGGGATGCGTCCGACCAAACCGGTCGAACCATATCGCATCCCGCTCTAATGCCCATGGGCTAACTCTCGACTTACGTCTGCCGCCCCCTGTGGGCAGGGCCGAGGCGTGGGGGACGCTGGGCTGCAGCCAAAGGCAAGCCGGTTACCGCTCCTGCGGTGTTGGCGTGTCCGCACCGGGCAACATGGCTGCCGCATCCGCCAATTCGGCCGCGGAGGCCACTTCCGGCCGGTAGGCACGCACGCTACCCTCGACACGTGTCTGCGTAATGACCCGCGTGTACGCGGCCGAATTGACCTGATCTTGCGAAAGACTCACCAGCGCGATCCGGTTCCGCTGGACCACCCGGCCGGCCGGGTCGACGTTTTGCTCCAGCACCACCACGCTGCCGTCGGAAGCCTGTTCAACGATCGCCGTGTGGTGATCGCGCACATCGACCCGCTCGCTCTGCGAACTGGTCTCATTGCCATCCGGTGACTTCATGATCGTCGTTACCTGCGTCGTAATACTGAAATTGCGGAACTGAAGAACGTCGCCCGGCTGCAGACGGTCAATATCGACCGGGCGCCCCCAGACGTAATCACTCTCCGGAGTCACGTTCCCGTAGGCGAAGGCAGCGCGGGCGCCCGCATGGGTCAGCGCTGCCGCCGCCAGCGTAAAGCATTCGCCGTCACCCACCTGCCGCCCTTCAAGGCTTTCCGCATAGGCCAGGACCCGCGCACCCAAACTGGGCGCCGGATCGGGCCGATGGGTGCGATGCGATGCGCGAAACCGCCCAGCTTCCGTATCGTGGTGGGGGGTTGAAAGACTCGGATGCGGCTGGCTGAATAGGACGGCGAGACCTGCTGCGATCGGCCACAGGCTGGGGCTCGGCGCCGAAAAACCCGAAAGGCGAATAGGCTACTCCACGTCGTCGAGAAATTTGTACTTTCCTCGTCTATTGCCACAAAAACTCATGGCGGTCGAGGGGGAATACACGTAAAAGTAACGCATATTCATAATTTACTCGCAACGCGTGAAAGCATCGCCTGAGAGAACGCAGGCTAATTCTTTGCGTTGAGAGCCTGTCAGGCGTACGCCGGTGCGCCCTTTTTACAGGAGTCTCTCGTGAATCGCTCGCTTATCCACGCCGCCACGCTGCTCGCGCCTCTGTGTCTTGCCACCCCTGCTTTAGCACAAACCGCAGGCACCACTGCACCTGGCAGCGCCATGCCGCCCGCCGCCCCACCGAACGCCGTGATCGGCCCGGTGCCTCGTACTACCAGCGTCGCCGCCATGCCCCATGCGGGCGACTCGGAGCTCTCCGCCGCCGACCAGGAATTCGTCCAAAAGGCCGCCCAAGGCGGGATTGCGGAGGTACAGCTGGCCCAGCTGGCGCAGCAGAACACAAGGAGCGACCAGGTGAAGCAATTCGCCCAGAAGATGATCGACGACCACACTCCCAACAACAAGCAGCTCGTCAAGCTGGCAACCTCCGAAGGGGTCACACCGCCCTCCGCGCCGAACGCCATGCAGCAGAAAATGGCCGCCCGCTTGCAGGGGATGAACGGCATAAAATTCGACCACGCCTATATTGGCGGCCAGGTCCACGCCCATCAGGTCATGCTGAAATTGTTCGAAACCGAAGCCTCAGGCGGCCAGAATCCGCAGCTGAAAGCTTTTGCGGCCCAGACCGTGCCGACGATCCAGGAGCACCTCTCGATGGCCGAGCAACTGCGCAAGGCTGGCGCCTGATACCAGCCGATAAATCTGACACCCGCCAAACCCCTCTCCCGCGCTTGCCGGGGGAGGGACAGGCCCGCCTTGAAGCGGTGGGAGCGTAAGGGCTCGTGTGCGGCCAGAACCCGTTTTCACCGTGGCCTGCCATCACACCAAAATCAGGGCTCGCCGCCCGCCTACAGTCGATTAACCAGACCCGGCTGCCATGCCCTAAAACGGAATTTCGTCATCCAGATCGTTGCCGCCGGGCGGCTCCCAGCTGGGGCCGCCTCCGCCGCCACGCGCGGGTTCCGGCGCACGCGCGGCTGGCGCGCTTCGATAGCCGCCCTCGCCACCCCGGCCATACCCGCCCTCGCCGCCTTCCCCGCTACCGCGGCTATCCAGCAGCGTCAGCTCGCCCCGGAACCGGCTCAACACAATCTCGGTGATGTCGCGCTCCGCGCCATCCTTGTCCGTGTATTTGCGGCTCTCGATCGATCCCTCGACGTAGGCGGCGCTACCCTTTTTCAAGTATCTTTCGGCAATCTCCCCGAGTTTTTCGTTAAAGATCACAACGCGGTGCCACTGGGTCTTTTCCTTGCGGTCCCCGGTCATTTTGTCGGTCCAGGATTCCGAGGTCGCCAGCGAAAACGACACCACCTTGCCCCCGGTCTGCATCGTCCGCGCCTCGGGGTCCTTGCCGAGACGGCCCACAAGGATAACTTTGTTCACGCTGCCGGCCATGCCGAGCCACTCCTCGCTGCGAGCAACCTAGCTTAACGACCTAGAACAGGATGGAAACCCCCGGGGGAACGGCTATGGTGTTTCCCCTCGGGGTAAAACCCGGGGATCGCCAAATCACCGCCGATCTGCCAGCCGCCAAACAGGGGTATCCGAGTGTCATCCATCGTCGTCCGCGGTGCCCGGGAGCACAATCTCAAGAACATCGACGTTTCCATTCCGCGCGACCAACTCACCGTGATCACCGGCCTCTCCGGCAGCGGCAAATCCTCGCTGGCCTTCGATACGATCTACGCCGAAGGCCAGCGCCGCTACGTGGAAAGCCTGTCCAGCTATGCTCGCCAGTTCCTCGAACTCATGGGCAAGCCGGATGTCGACAGCATCGAGGGCCTTTCGCCAGCAATCTCCATCGAACAGAAAACCACCAGCCGCAACCCGCGCTCCACGGTCGGCACCGTCACTGAAATCCACGATTACATGCGCCTGCTCTGGGCCCGCGTCGGCGTGCCCTATTCACCCGCCACCGGCCTGCCGATCGAGGCCCAAACCGTGAGCCAGATGGTCGATCGGGTCATGGCGATGCAGGACGGCACCCGCCTTCTCCTGCTCGCCCCGGTGGTGCGCGACCGCAAGGGCGAATACCGCAAGGAACTCGCCGAATTGCAACGCCGCGGTTTTACGCGCGCGAAAGTCGACGGCAAGCTCTACGAAATCGCCGATGTGCCGGCACTGAACCGGAAAACCAAGCACACGCTTGAAGCGGTGGTCGACCGTGTGGTGGTGCGAGCGGGCGTCGAACAGCGCCTGGCCGATAGTTTTGAAACAGGCCTCGGCATGGTGCCGGATGGCATCGTTTACGCCGAAGAAGCCGATACCGGCGCGCGCACCACCTTTTCCTCCCGCTTCGCCTGCCCGGTAAGCGGTTTCACGATCGAGGATATCGAACCCCGCCTGTTCAGCTTCAATTCCCCGCATGGCGCCTGCCCCGCCTGCGACGGGCTCGGCATCGAAACCTATTTCGATCCCGCCATGGTCGTGCCCGACGAACGGCGCAGCCTGGCTGAGGGCGCCATCGCCCCCTGGACGGGGGCAATGAGCCAGTATTTCGACCAGACCCTGCAAAGCCTCGCCCGTCATTTCAAAGTCACCACCCGCACGCCCTGGGCCGAACTGCCCGAAAAAGTGCGCGACGCGATCCTGAATGGCACCGGCGAAACGCCGGTCGAAATGACCTACAAGGACAGTGCCCGCGCCTACCAGGTCAAGAAACCTTTCGAGGGCGTCCTCAAGAATCTCGAGCGGCGCTGGCGTGAAACCGACAGCGCCTGGATGCGCGAGGAGTTGTCCCGCTACCAGTCGCAAAAACCCTGCGCGGTGTGCCATGGCGCGCGTCTGAAGCCGGAAGCACTGGCGGTAAAGATCGACAAACGCACGATCGCCGAAGCCTCGGATCTGTCGATCCGTGATGCGCTCACATGGTTCTCGCAGGTGCCGCCGACGCTCACCCCGCAGCGCGCGGAAATCGCCGGGCGCATCTTGCGGGAAATCGTCGAGCGGCTGACCTTTCTGGTCGATGTCGGCCTCGACTACCTCACGCTCTCACGCGGGTCGACCACCTTGTCGGGCGGCGAGAGCCAGCGCATCCGGCTGGCCAGCCAGATCGGCAGCGGCCTCACCGGCGTGCTCTATGTGCTCGACGAACCGAGCATCGGCCTGCACCAGCGCGATAATGAACGCCTGCTCGGCACGCTGCAGCGCCTGAAAAGCCTTGGCAACACCGTGCTCGTCGTCGAGCATGACGAGGATGCCATACGCCAGGCGGATTTTTTGATCGACATGGGTCCCCATGCGGGCATGAGTGGCGGCCACGTGGTGGCCCAAGGCACGCCCGCGCAAGTCGCCGCCAACAAGAAATCCCTCACCGGCGATTATCTCTCCGGCCGGCGCCGTATCGACATCCCCGCCCGCCGCCGCGGTTTCGACAAGAGCCGTCAGATCACCGTGGTGGGCGCCACCGGCCATAATCTGAAGAACGTCACGGCGGCCTTCCCTTTGGGCACCTTCACCTGTGTCACCGGCGTCTCCGGCGGCGGCAAATCCACCCTAGTGATCGACACGCTCTACAAGGCCGTTTCCCGCCGCCTGATGGGCTCGGGCGAAGTGCCTTCGGCGCATCTGCGCATCGAAGGTCTGGAAAATCTCGACAAAATCATCGACATCGACCAGTCGCCGATCGGCCGCACGCCGCGCAGCAACCCCGCCACCTATACCGACCTGTTCGCCCCCATACGCGACTGGTTCGCCGAACTCCCCGAATCACGGGTGCGCGGCTACAAACCCGGCCGTTTCAGCTTCAACGTCAAAGGCGGCCGCTGCGAGGCCTGCCAGGGCGACGGCATGCTCAAAATCGAAATGCATTTTCTGCCGGACGTGTTCGTCACCTGCGACACCTGCAAAGGCGCCCGCTACAATCGCGAAACCCTCGAAATCAAGTTCCGCGGCAAATCGATCGCCGAAATTTTGGCGATGACGGTGGATGAAGCGCAGCCCTTGTTCTCGGCCGTCAACCGTATCAACGACCGGCTGACCATCCTGCAACGCGTGGGGCTCGGCTATATCAGCCTCGGCCAGCAGGCAACCACCCTCTCCGGTGGCGAAGCCCAGCGCATCAAGCTCGCCAAGGAACTCGCCCGCCGCGCGACCGGCCGGACCCTGTATATTCTCGACGAGCCCACCACCGGCCTGCATTTCGAGGATATCCGCAAATTGCTCGAAGTTCTTCATGCGCTGGTGGGCCAGGGCAATACGGTGGTCGTCATCGAGCATAATCTCGAGGTGATCAAAACCGCCGACTGGATCATCGATATGGGCCCCGAAGGCGGCGATGGCGGCGGGCGCATCGTCGGCATCGGCACGCCCGAAACCATTGCCGCCGCCGAAGGCAGCCATACCGGTCGCTTCCTGGCGCCATTGCTGCCGGCAAAGCCAAAAGCGAAGAAAAGGGCCTGAGCGAGCAATAACACTCGTGACCCGCCTCGCGCTTGGGCGGCCGCCGGTAAAACCTAAATCACTGGGCCGCGACCATTCCAATGCGCCAGCATTAGCCGCACATCCGCTGTCACACTGGTAAGGGGCTGAAATGAAACCAGGAACAGCACGAAAAGCAGCGCCTTTCGCGTATCGAAATAACCGCCCAAGGCCCGGCCTAACGGCAAGCAGAGATACGGTAGCAGCGGGATCAGATGGTGCGGCCCCGCCTCGGCCTTGGCCGCGAACACCGAAACAATACTGCCTGCTACAAGAACGGATATCAGCAACCGCTTGAACGCCGCATCGCGCGCCGCCGCCGGCGTCAGAACGTACACGCCTGCCACGCACATGCCGATAAACGCCATGTTGCTCAGAAAAATCCCCGGCAGCAGCCCATCCTGCGAGGCTATGCGCAAAACAAAAATGTAATTCGGCAAACTTGTGCGCGGGATCAGAAAGGGTGCAAACGCGACAAAGGCCGCGAGCGAAGCGGCCACCGCAATCTTCGCGCCAATGCGCGTTGGCCGCCTCGCCAGGTATTCCACGGCAGCCGGCAATACATAGAAAATGCCATGGATCTTGGTCGCCGCCGCCACGCCGGCCAGCATGGCAAGCCCCGCGCCCATAACAATATGTTGCCGCGTGAACGCCACCGTTGCGCAGGCGGCCACGGAAACAGCCACCAACATGATGTCGGCCTTCGCCATGAAACCCATGATGCCGACAAACACGGCCAAGAATTCCACCGAAAGCGCGCTTTCGCGCATGCCCACACGATCCCGCCTGAGCGTGCAGAACATCGACAGATAAGTCAGCACCGTCAGCCCCGCATACGCGATCTTCGCGGCCCGGTTCGAACCGCCGAACGCCGCGAAAATGGTGCCCGACATCTGGAACAGCAGCGGCCCATACGGGTAGACGTTATATTTTTCGGGCGGCGCGACACTAGGATAGATCGCCCCGCCGCTCGCCCAGCGCCGGGCGATCGCTGCCACTGCCGACTCCACCCATTCCGTATAGGCGGACCGCATGAGCGCCATCACGGCGTAAACCAGGATCGCCAACGCGCACGCATGCAAAGCTGCAAGCCCCGCGCGCAGAACCCAGCGCAACCGTCGATCATCCGCGCCCACGCCAGTGCTGCGCCGAACGCCGGCCCATGCTCGGACACTCGAGACTTCAGCAATGATGCCAAGCAGCAGCGGCCACCCGACGATATGTAATCCCGAGGCTACGCCCACACTCACTTCGTCATGTGGGCCCCCACCCATGCCGAAAGACGGCAACTCCAAAACTCAAAGTTTTTTGGTTCTTTTTTTCAAAAAAGACCGCGCTTGCCTTTTTGGGGGCGCGGCAAACAAGCCGCGCCCCCCAAGGATCGCCTCAGCCGTTGCCGTCATCCGAATTGTCGCCGCCCTGATCGGCGGCCGCACCGGATACCGCCACAAAGATCGGCTCGCCGTTGCGGATGATGCGCAGCGCCACCGCCTGGTTCTCCTTCAGCGAGTCGCGGATGGCGCGCGAGGCCTCGTTGGTGTTGGCGACATTCTTTTCGCCGACACCCACGATCACATCACCCGCCTGCAGCCCCGCCTGCTCGGCCGTGGAGCCAGGCTGCACCTGGGTGATCACCACGCCACGTTGATTGTCGCCCAGATCGAGTTGCTGGCGCAGCTGCGGAGTGATCGGCGAGAGCGCCACGCCCAGGCCGCGCGTGGCATCGGGCGACGCGATGCCGCCATGCGCCGCGCCGTCGGCCGGCAGCGTGCCGACCACCACATCGATGGTCTGCGGCTTGCCGTTGCGCAGAACATCCAGCGTCGCGTGGTTGCCAGGCGGGGTCTGGCTGACATCGATGGCCAGCTCACGGTTGTTGCCGATATGCTCGCCATTCACGGCGGTGATCACATCGCCGGGCTGCAGGCCGGCATGCGCCGCCGGGCCATCGGCCTCCACGCTGGCCACCAGGGCGCCGCGATCGTCGCTGCTGGCGCCGGGCAGGCGCAGCGCATCGGCCATCGTCTGGTTCACCGTCTGGGCTTCCACGCCGATATAACCGCGCGTCACGTGGCCGCTTTTCTCCAGCTGCGCCACCACGCTTTTCACCGTGTTGGAGGGGATCGCGAAGCCGATGCCCACGCTGCCGCCGGAGGGCGAGATGATGGCGCTGTTCACGCCCACCACCTTGCCATCCTGCGTAAACAGCGGGCCGCCGGAATTGCCCTGGTTAATCGGCGCGTCGATCTGGATGAAACTGTCATACGGCCCCTCCCCGATATCCCGCCCACGGGCGGAAACGATGCCGGCCGTTACCGTGCCGCCTAGGCCGAACGGGTTGCCCACCGCCACCACCCAGGCGCCAGGCTGCGCCGCGTTCGAGTCGCCCAGATTGATGAAGGGCAGCTTATGGTGAGCGTTCACCTTCAGCACCGCGAGGTCGGAGCGGGCGTCCCGCCCAATCACCTTCGCGGGCAGGGTCGACCCATCATCCAGCGTCACCGTCACCGAAGTGGCGCCCTTCACCACATGGTTGTTCGTCACGATCGTACCATCGGCATCGATCAGGAAGCCCGACCCGCGGGCTTCGACCAGGCGCGGGCGCTGCTGCTGCTGGGCGAAGGGAAACGGAAACGGAAACGGCATGCCCTGCCCCATGCCTGGCATGCCCTGAGGCTGCTCTTCCTCCTCGGGCTTCATCTTGCTGGTGATCGACACCACGGCCGGCTTCACCTCTTTGACGAGGCTCACGAAATCCGGCAGCGGGTGGCTGATCTGCCCGGGCTCGATCGCGCCCTGTTTCGGCTGCACGGAGAAGGTTGCGTCGGATTGTGCATGGGCAATCAGCGTGCCGCCGGCGGCGAAACCGCCTGCCGCGGTGCCTGCCAGCAGCAGGGCTGCGAAGGCGCGGCGGGCCTGTTTTCCATGTTTCTCGTTCATGTGTGTCTCCATACTCTAGGTCTGGGCTAAGGCTCTGGCGGGGGTAAACCGCTTGCGTGTTGCATTAAGGCCGCAGGCGTGAACATTCCATCGGCGGGATGGTGAAACCCGCGTCATGAGTGTTTGTTCACATGATGGCGCGCGGGCATCTCAAGCCTCCAAGGCTGGCGCGGTTGCATCGGGCGGCATGGCACGGGACAGGTCGCATGAACATTTCTGCGATCACCCCTGTTTCGTAGCTGGCCCGCGGTAGAAAGCGATGGGGCGAGATGTCTCGCCCCAGCAAGCAGGGATCGATACAGTGGAACCCGAGTTCGACCTATTGGTGATCGGTGGCGGCATCAACGGCACCGGCATAGCGCGCGACGCCGCCGGGCGGGGGCTACGCGTATTCCTGGCCGAGCAGGGAGACCTCGCGGAAGCCACCTCCAGCGCCTCCACCAAGTTGATCCATGGCGGGCTGCGCTACCTGGAATATTATGATTTCCGCCTGGTGCGCGAGGCCCTGCAGGAGAGGGAGCGGCTGATCCGCCTGGCGCCGCATATCATCTGGCCGTTGCGCTTCGTGCTGCCGCACGAGAATGCGGTGCGGCCGGCCTGGCTGATCCGCGCCGGCCTCTTCCTCTACGACCATATTGGCGGCAAGCGCAGCCTGCCCGGCTCGCGCGGCCTGCGTTTCGGGCCTGGCGAAACGCTGGGCTCGGCTCTGAAACCGGGCATCGCCAAGGGCTTCGTCTATTCGGATGCCTGGGTGGAGGATGCGCGGCTGGTGGCGCTGAACGCCCGCGATGCCGCCGATCGCGGTGCCCGCATCGCGACCCGCACCCGTCTCCTCTCGGCACGCCGCGAAGGCGCGGCCTGGCGCGCCGATTTGGAGGATGTGCGCACCGGTGGGCGCTTCAGCCTCACGGCGCGCGCGGCAGTAAACGCGGCCGGCCCCTGGGTAGGCGATATGCTGCACAAAACCCTGCATGTGCGGAACGACAAGAGCGTGCGCATGGTCAAGGGCAGCCACATCGTCGTGAAACGCCTCTACGAGGGCGAGCACGCCTACATCCTGCAAAACCCCGACCGCCGCATCGTGTTTGCAATTCCCTACGAGCATGAGTTCACCCTGATCGGCACCACCGATGTACCGCTGGAAAAACTCGATGGGCCGCCGAAAATTTCCGCCGAGGAAACCGAGTATCTTTGCGACTCCGTAAATCGCTATTTCAACACGCAGGTTTCCCCGGATAACATCGTCTGGAGTTATTCGGGCGTGCGTCCGCTCTATGACGACGCAGCCAAAAATGCGTCGGCCGTCACCCGCGATTACGTGCTGGATATCGATCAGCCGCCAGGCGAGGCGCCGGTGCTCTCGGTGTTTGGCGGTAAAATCACCACCTTTCGCGTGCTGGCCGAACACGCGCTGCAGAAACTGGTGCCGGCGATCGCAGGCGCGCCGCCCGCATGGCGCCGCGCCTGGACAGAAACGGCCACCCTGCCGGGCGGCGATATCGAGAATGCGCATTTCGATACGCTGCTCGAAGACCTGCGGGCGAAAGCCCCGTTCCTGGGCGATGCGCTGGCGCTTCGCCTGGGCCGCGCCTATGGCACACGCGTCTGGACCATTTTGGGCAACGCGCGCGGCCTCCTCGATTTGGGCGAAGATTTTGGCGGCGGGCTAACCCAGGCGGAAATCGATTATCTGATCGAGAACGAATGGGCCGAGACCGCCACCGACATACTCTGGCGCCGCTCCAAGCTTGGCCTGCACATGTCTCAACACCAAAATGAACGCGTGGCCTCCTACATGCGTTCCCGTATCGAGGCGCGCAGGGAACACGAAGCCGCGTAAACAAATGAGCCGCCCTGGATGCGGCCGAAGGTGAGGAAACATGGATGGCCACCGCCGCCTCCTGGGCGAGCTGATCGCCGAAGCGCTTGCGCTCGTCATCATCATTCTGGTGGGCGACAGCGTGGCTGCGATGTTCACCCTCTACGATCCCAGCCCCTACGTGAACAGCTATTGGGGTGTGTGCATCTCCTGGGGCCTCGGCGTGACCATGGCCATCTACGTTACCGGCTCGGTCTCCGGCTGCCATGCCAACCCGGCCGTCACGCTGGCGCTGGCGCTCTACCGCGGATTTGCCTGGAAAAAAGTCCTGCCCTACTGGCTCGCGCAGACAATGGGCGCGTTTATCGGCGCCAGCCTCGTCTACCTGCTTTTCTGGCCGGTGATCGATCATTTCAACGCGGTCCACCATCTTGCGCGTGAGAGCGGCGGCGCGGCTGGGGTGTTCTTTACGCATCCTGGCGATTTCGTGACCGCCTCGCATTGCCTGGTCGATCAGATCGTGCTGACCGCCTTTCTATTGCTCGGCATTTTCGCCATCACCGACCAGTATAATACGGTGGCACCGATGGCGAATGCTGGCGCGCTGATGATCGGCCTGCTGGTGGCCGTGATCGGATCCTCCATGGGATATCTGGAAGCCTGGGCGATCAGCCCGGCACGCGATCTCGGGCCGCGTATCTTCTGCTACCTCGCTGGCTGGGGCGGTAGCGCGTTTCCCTCGCCCGAAAATTATTGGTGGGTGCCGATTCTAGGCCCGCTCGCCGGCGGGGCTGTCGGCGGCGGGCTATATCAGGTGCTTATCCGGCCATTCCTGCCCCATACAGCAGAAGCGGGGATGCCCCAGCGGCAAGCGGTCGAAGCGAAGCCGGCGGTAGCAGAGTAAGAGAGAATGTTCTTCTGTGAAAAAACCGATCAATCCGGGCCTTGGCCGGTAGGTAAAACGGGGGAAATGGAGAAAAAACTTGGCACATAGACCCTTTCTTCTGGCGATCGATCAGGGCACGACGTCGACACGCGCCATCGTCTTCGACGACAAGGCAAACCCCGTCTCCACCGAACGCCGCGAATTCCCGCAGCACTACCCCGATCGCGGCTGGGTTGAACACGACCCCGAAGACATCTGGCGCGATACCTTGGCCGTGACCAAAGGCGCGATCGAAGCCGCCCATACATCGGCAGACTCCATCGCGGCGATCGGCATCACCAACCAGCGTGAAACGGTGGTTGTGTGGGACAGGGAAACCGGCAAGCCAATCCACAACGCCATCGTCTGGCAAGACCGGCGCACCGCCCGGGCCTGCGACAAGCTGCGCCAGGAGGGCGTTGAAAAAACAATCCAGGACAAAACCGGGCTGCTGATCGACCCTTATTTCTCCGCCACAAAACTGCGCTGGATCCTCGATGAGGTGGATGGCGCGCTCAGCCGCGCCGAGGCCGGCAAACTCGCCTTCGGCACCATCGACAGTTTTCTGCTCTGGCGCCTCACCGGCGGGCGCGTGCACGCGACCGACGCCACCAATGCCTGCCGCACCCAGCTGTTCAATATCCACACCGGCGCGTGGGACGACGAATTGCTTCGCATCTTCGGCATCCCCGAAGGATTGCTGCCCGAGGTGCACGACAACGCATATATCTTTGGGCAGACCGACACGTCGCTGTTCGGCAGCGCCATTTCCATTGCCGGCATGGCCGGCGACCAGCAGGCCGCGGTGATCGGCCAGGCCTGCTTCGAAAAGGGCATGGCCAAATCCACCTACGGCACCGGCTGCTTCATGCTGCTGAACACGGGGGATACCGCCATCGTCTCCGACCACCGGATGCTCACCACCATTGCCTACCGGCTCGATGGGCACACCACCTACGCGTTGGAAGGGGCGATTTTCGTCGCGGGCGCCGCGATCAAATGGTTGCGCGATGGCATCGGCGTGATCACCCACGCGGGCGAAACCGACGATCTGGCCATGCAAGTGCCGGACAGCCATGGCGTTTACATGGTGCCCGCCTTCGTCGGCCTCGGCGCCCCGCATTGGGACCCCGATGCCCGTGGCCTGATCTGCGGCCTTACGCTCGGCAGCGGGGCCGCGCACCTGGCGCGCGCCGCCCTCGAATCGGTGGCCTACCAGACCAGGGATCTCGCGCAAGCGATGCGCCACGATGGTGCCGGCAGCGCGCAAAAAATCCGTGTCGATGGCGGCATGGCGGCCAATGACTGGTTCTGCCAGTTCCTTGCCAACCTGCTGGCCCTGCCCGTGGAGCGCCCCACCGAACTCGAATCCACCGCCCGCGGCGCCGCCTTCCTCGCTGGCCTCGCCACCGGCGTGTGGGGCGGCCTGCCCAACATCACCAAAGCCTGGAGCTGTGGCAAAGTCTTCGAGCCCAACATAGACGAACACCTGCGCCAAAACCTCATCGCCGGCTGGGACGAAGCCCTCGCCCGCGCACTCCTGAAAAAGTAACCACCTGGCAGGGTGGGCGTCAGCCCACCCTGCCAGGAACAACACGCGGAACCCGACCGTCTGGCGCAGCTTGCATCGCGCTTGGACGATGCGGGGATGCGAATGCGGCCGGCCGAGTCCCAGTTATCGAAACGTTTTGTCCATGAATTCCGCTTAGAGTGCCATCTCCCGAGCGGGACGCCAAATGTCCCAACGCGCGCGCATTTAACACGCATAAGGACAATACGGAGTGGCCGCCAAGAGAATGTTACCCACCTAGCTGAAGCTGCCCTTGCCAAAGCGGAAGCCAGAGCGCGATCCCCTGCATAGGGCCGTCGGCTTCACATGTTACGGCATCTAAAACGCCCAGAACGGGTCGCTTTTCGTATCAAGAGCCGCCACCCAGAAGAACAGACTTATCCACGGCCGTGCTGATGCCCCCACACTGCTTCGCATTATCCTTTGCGTTCCTGATCGCAACCCCCATGTCGGATTTCTGCTCGCGGCGGATGGAGGAATGATCGGCATCGAAGCCAACCAAAAGGGCGAATGCGCGATAGCCGTCCTCGTCGAGCGCGCACCGCCAAAACAACCCGTAAAGTTGCTTCACCCGATCAATCCAGGCTGGCAACTGGGCTTGGCCGAAAAACATGGCCGTGCGGACTGGGCCGTCGTGTTTGCCCACAGGGCTCCCCATCCCGACTGCGACTTCACCATCCAAGCGATCGAAACCGACAATCTGCCAGAGAAGGTAAGGCAGGCTGCCGAACAAATCGCGGCGAATGTCGTGCTGCCATCCTCCGCGGACGCAATACTATCCTCGGTCCGGGCCGGGCTTCTGCGGCATAACCTCGCCGGCGCCATGTTAAGCAGTCTCAGCTGCACTGACCCGACGCGATCAGAAAATGCTCTAGTGTCCTGATCCTGACCGTATTTCAATCCAACGAACTTCGGCATCGGGACACGAGCGGCCAGCCGGACGCCACGTAAGCCGGCACCGCGAGCAGGCTGACCACCAGCAGGAACGCCAGGCCGATGACGAAATTGCGAAGGGGGGAGCCAAATACGCCTGACATGCCTACAACCATAGTCGTCCGACGCTAGGATTAAGTCATGCCGATTCCGTTTGCCTTTCCCGATTGGATGCCCTGGTGGCTTCAACTCCTGGTTGTCGTCGTGGCAATCCTGATGGGGCTCGCCTTCCTGTTCATGCCGTTCAGCGTTTTCGGGGTAAAAAGCCGGCTGGAAGCCGTGGAAGCGCGGCTGGACGAAATTCAGGGCGAAATCCGCAGCCTGGCGCTGCGACTGCCGGAACGCGGGCGCGGGGCGGGCTTCGACGATGATGGGGTGGTGCTGCGCGCCACCGCCCCTGTTCAGCCATTAAAAGACAAGCCGCCGATTCCCCCAGCCGCGTGGGAACTTGATGGGCCCGGCCGAAGCGCGCCCCGGCTCAGCCCGCGCGCCGAGCCACGGTTGGGCAGGCCCACGCCGAGATAAGAAATAAAGCACGTCTTTTTAAAAAAAAGATGCAAAAAACTTTTGAATCGCTGTCGCAGGACCAATTACCAAGATACGATGAAGCAACAAAAGTTTTTGGTTCTTTTTTTCAAAAAAGAACTGCTTCCTCCCTTACCTCATCATTTCGCGAAGTTTCGCGATGGCACCGGATACCGACCAGGGCCGGTGCAGCACTGCCCAATGAAGCGCCCCCCCACCATTGGCCAGACTCTGCTTGTAACGATCCTCCCCCGCCAAAAAATCGTAACTGCCCAATCCTTGCCTGGCGTAGTGGTCGATCGCGAGCGCATGACACACCAGCCCCGGCTTTTCGCGCTTGTCGGGGCCGTAGCGAAATCCGCTCTGGTAGCTCAGCACACGGCCATCATCGATGAATGCGTAAAGCGTGCCGATATGCCGCCGCCCGCAGCCGATACGCAGCAGGTCGGCCTGGCCAAGCGGCCACGCGCGATCGATCAGCGCGGCATGAAACCGCCGGATCCACGCCTCAGCGAAGGCGCCCGGCTTGCCGCGCGTACGCCAATAATCCTGGTGCGCCTCGACCATTTCGGCAAAAAACCCTTGCGCCGACGCCAGGGTTTCCGCCCGCTGCAGCCGAAGCGAGGGGCCGAACAAGCGCATCGACCGGCGTATTTGCGCGCGCGTATTACCACTCAGAGTCGCCAGGAAATCCGCGCCAGCCGAAGCCAGATCGACGCAAGGGGCGGCACGAGATCGTGGCGGCGCCAGCCACCCGGCGTGGCGGGCGGCGGTAAGCGTGTCGGTGTCCACCCCCGACAGAACCAGCGTGCCAGCCAGCCGCGCCGCGGTGCGTAGCGCGGGCGCCACCACATCGACGCATTCGCGTCGCACCAGCAGCCCGTTCCACTCGATGAACACCGAGTCGCCAACCTTGTCCCCGGTCTCGTTCAGCCACAATCGGCCCTGACCCTCGCCCAAGAGGCCGAGCGCCAGATCCACCCCGTCTTCGGTCACGCTCAGCAGCCGGGCGCCGGCAAACCGCTCATCTGCAAGGCAGCCGAGAAAAGTCCAGCTGCGAAAAAACCCGCCATCCGCATGGGCTTCAAGCGCCCGCCAACGCGCGCCAAGCACCCCGAAATCTTCAATCCGCTCTAGACCAATCTGCCTCAAGCAAGGTCCAATGTGCCGTCCAGGAACACGCTTCCGCCTATGTGCTAGAGCATCCTCCGACCGCACGGGGTTACCCGTCGGATAAGATGCTCGCCAAAACAGAGAGCTAGAGCATTTTCCGAATGACTGCACTGACCCGACGCGATCGGAAAATGCTCTAGTGTCCTGCCCCCGAAGCCCGCCGTTCTTCACGGCGGGCGTAGGGGACGAGCAGGCCACTGACATTAAAGAGCAGGTGTCCTGCCCCCGAAGTTCGCCGTTCTTCACGGCGGGCGTAGGGGATAAGCAAGCCACCGACAGCAAAGAGGTAGTGTCCCGATTCCGACCATATTTCAAGCCAACGAATTTCGGAATCGAGACACTAAGGCGCCGTCTGATCATATTGAATGGGCTGTGAGGGCTTGCATTCGTCCACGCGGGTTGGGCGGGGCACCCGGCTGTCCTTTACCCAGCACTCTTCGAACACAGAGCAGTAGCAAACCCGAACCCGAACCTGGAATCGCTCCTTGTTGAGCTTGTCCCACACGATCGGATTCTTCGTGGCATCGAGCGAGAGGAAATCGATCGCGTCGCGCGCCGGCAGAACCTCGTTGAGAATGGTGCTCGTATCTGAATTGACCGGCATATGCGGCCCGGTCATGCAGCACCCGGCCAGCAAGGCCGCCGGAGAGTTGAGCGGCCGGTCTTTGTAGAACAATTCGAACGTATCGATGCGCGCCGGGCCGACACCGGTATTGCGCAGTTCCATCGTGATGATCTGGGCGCCGTTCGGGCCTTCATTGCCTGTCGTGTAGCTGATATTGGGCCAGGAATTGGCTGCCACCAGCCGCTCCATCGTCTGGCCGTGCCGCACCGCGATGAAAACCGAAATCATCGACATCACCACGGCCAGGGCCCCCAGGATCAGATCGATATGCGAGTGCCCGGTCTTGTGGCGATGGGCCTCGATTTCAGGTCCTTCCAGCATATTCCCCCCCGGGCCACAGCACATCGCCCATCCGTTTCCGCCGGATCACGATACCATGATCTTCTACGATTGCCCGAGCGCGCCGGGATAGAAAAAATCTGGCCGCTCCAGGCCGAGCCGCGATCGCCGTGCCATGAAGGGCCGCCCTTCCCCCGGGCACATCAATGGGGCAGAGGTTTCTCATGTCACTGGCCGCCCTGCCGAGCGTGGTTCTCATCCCGCCGCTCAACCTGCTCGCCGCCGCCTGCGCCGGCGCAATCCTGTGCCGCCACCGCGCCGGCCGAATCCTGCTCGCGATCGGCCTCTCGGGGCTCGTGCTGCTCGCACTTCCCCTGGTCGCCGGCAGCCTGCTCTGCGGCCTGGAAACCGGCCTTCCGCTCACCCCCGATCATGCGGATCCGCCGCAGGCGATCGTGATCCTCAGCGCCGATGAAACCGACATGCTGCGCGACGGCCACATTGCCGAACGCATCGGCCATCTGACGCTGGAACGCGAGGCCGCCGGCGCCGCCCTCGCCCGCCGCACCAGCCTACCTGTTCTGGTCACCGGCGGCCGCGATGAGCCGGGCGACCCGTCGCTTGCCGAGATGATGGCGCAGAGCCTCGCACAGGATTTCGCCGTCACGCCCAAATGGGCGGAGACCCGCTCGCAGGACACCTGGCAGAACGCCGCTTACAGCGCCGCGATTCTCAAGGCTGCCGGCATCCATACCGTCTACGTGGTCACCCATGCCTGGCACGAGCGCCGCGCGCTAATCGCCTTTCGGGCCGCGGGCCTGCGGGCGGTTGCGGCACCGGTGCCGCTGGATGCGCCGCCGCGCCTGTTCTTCCACAACGTGATGCCCCATGTCTCCGGCTGGCAGGAGAGTTATTTCGCCCTGCACGAATGGCTCGGCCTCGCCTGGTATTCGCTGCGTGTCTGAGAAGGACATCAGGATTTCGGAGGCGAACAATATCGAAGCAATGCCCGCCGAAGCCCTGGCCTTGTTCGGCCAAAAAAGCCTGTTTTCGACCCTTGCCTGGTATCGTGCCACCACCGCGGCGGCGCTTCCGCACGGCGCATCCGCCAAATTCCTGGTGGCGCGCCAGGGCGAGAAGATGATTGGGATCATCCCCATGCAGCGCGGACCCGGCTTCAGGCTCGATGCCCTCACCACGCCATACACCTGTCTGTGGCAACCGCTTATCGCCGGCGCACTCAAGAAAAACGCTGCCGCCATCGAGCTGCTTGGCAAATCCTTCGGCGAATCTTGTCGGCAAGCGGGGCGCGTTCGCCTCGACGCGCTAGATCCAGCTGCCCCGGAAATGACCGCATTTGGTCGTGGCATTCGCCAGGCCGGATTGCACACGCTCAATTTCGACCATTTCGGCAACTGGCATCTTGCGTTTCCGGAGGCCGCTTCATGGGCCGCCTATTGCGCAGGCCGCCCCGCCGCTCTGCGCGAAACAATCCGCCGGCGCACCAGGCGGCTGATGGGCGATATGGGCGGCACCTTCACCTTGATCGAAAAAGAACGAGATCTGGAAGCGGGCATTGCCGATTACGAAACCGTCTATCAAGCCAGCTGGAAAACCCCCGAGCCGTTTCCCCTGTTCAACGCCACCCTCATGCGCGAGGCGCAAGCCGCCTCGATGCTGCGCCTGGGTATCCTGCATCTGGGCACAACACCGATCGCCGCCCAGTTCTGGATCGTTCGCCAGGGCTGCGCCACCGTGCTCAAACTCGCCCATACGGAGGCACACCGCGCCCTCTCCCCCGGCACCGTGCTCAGCGCGCTGGTATTGCAACGCCTGTTCGAGCAAGAAACGATCACCGAGATCGATTTCGGCCGCGGCGACGACGCCTACAAAAAACTCTGGGCCGACAACCGCCGGCAGCGCACAGGCCTCATTCTCGCCAACCCCAAATCTATCTCGGGCGCCACCGCGATCGCGCGCCATGTGGCTGGTCGACTCAGGAAAAACCTCGCGGCCTACGCCGGCACCGTTAATCCAAATACCGATCCAGGCGGCCCAGCACCGCGCTCCAGGCATAGCCGCGCTCCATGACCGCGCGCGCCGCCTCCCCCAACCCCGGATGAAGCCCGTCCAGAACCTCTCCGATCAGGACCGTAAATTCCGCCACCCCATCGGCCACCAGCAATTCGCGCCCCGCTTCGGCCCTCACCCCCTCGAAAGCCGCCGGCGACGCGATCACCGGCTTGCCCATCGCCATCCCCTCCAGAACCTTGTTCTGTATGCCACGCGCGATCCGAAGCGGGCACACGATGATGGCCGCATGCGACACATAGGGCCGCACATCCTCCACCCGGCCCGTCACATGCACGCCGGGCAGTGTCGCCAGGCCCCGCACGTCCTCGCCCGGATTGGCGCCCACCACCCAGAACTGCACGTCCGGCCGCGCCCGCCGCACCCCCGGCATCACCTCGCGCGCGAACCAGATCGCCGCGTCGGCATTCGGCCAATAATCCATGTTGCCTGTCAGAACCAGGCACGGCCCTGACCCATCGAACGGCGAGGCAAATGCGAGTTCTCGCGAAAACCGCGCCAAATCCACGCCGCACTCCACCGCCACGATCTTGTGCGCGCTCTCCGGCGCCAGGCGCTTGAAACACGCCGCTTCTGGCTCGGAGACGAAAAAACTCCATTTGCAGGCGGCAGCCGCGCGCCGCTCATAGGCCAGAAGCGTGCGCGCCTCGCGCGCCCATACCAGGCGCATCGGCAGTGCGGCTGTGCGCCCGTACTCCGCCCATTTCTCCGAATCGACGTCCTGCGCATCGAGTATCTTGCAGGGATGCGCAAGCTCCAGCACATAGGGCGCCATCGCCACCGAATAGATGTAGAACACATCCATGCGCGTGCGCGTGAGCGTCGTATCCACCCATTTGCGCAGCGCTGCGCTCGCATAGAAATCGGGCATCAGCGGCCGGCCGGGGCGCAAGCGTGACAAAGCCCTGAATTTCTGCATTGTCTTGTCGATCGGGAAGGCACCCACGCTTTCGCAAACGGTTTGCAGATGCGGCACATGCGCCATGTCGGCCGGATCGTCCACCACGCAGCCGAGATGAATACGGAATTTCGGCCGCAGATACTGGATGATATTCCAGGCGCGAATTTTCTCGCCCTTGTTGAGCGGCCAGGGGATCCGGTGGCTGATGAAGATCAGGTCGCGCATGTTAAGAAAATAAGGTCTTTGCCGAAGATAAAGAACCAAAAGACTTTTATGCCGCCGCCTCTATTCCGCCTCAGGCTGGGCCTCGGCCCAGCATCGCACCTATCAGCACGCCCCACCTAAATCCCCGCCAATGTCCAGGATTCGCTTCCGCGCTCGGAAAATTTCACCGGATACGCCATGGCGCCCTGATCGATCAGCGCGCTGATCAGCCGGTAGCGCCGCTCCGTCGGCACCACCAGCATCATGAAACCGCCGCCGCCTGCGCCCGATACCTTGGCGCCGATCGCACCCGAGGCACGCGCCAGCTGCTCCAGCGCCTCGATCGCCGGATTGGATATGCCCGGCGCCGTGCGCTTCTTGGCAATCCAGCTGCGCTCCAGAAGCCCTGCCACGCCCACGATGTCGCCGCGCAGGATCGACCGCTTCATGTCCACCGCATCCTGGCGCATCTGGTGCATCGCATCCATCACCTCGGCGCTCTGGGCGTCCAGCCCGCTGGTCTGCTGGCGAATGATCGCGTCGGATGCGCGCGACTGGCCGGAAAACGCCACAACCAGCGAACTCTCCAACTCATTCACCACCCCCTCAGAAAATCGCAGCGGATTGACGATCACTTCGCCAGCACGCAGGAATTCGAGGAAATTGATGCCGCCGAACGCCGCCGAATACTGGTCTTGCCGGCCGCCAGCCAATCCGAGATCGACCCGTTCGATCTCATAGGCCAGATGCGCCACCTCGTGGCGGGCCAGCGGCAGGTCGAGATAGGTGCGGTAGGCCTCGATCAGCGCGACCACCAGCGCCGACGAAGACCCAAGGCCGGAGCCCATCGGCGCATCGACGGCCGTGGTAACGCTGAGCGCGAGTGGTTCGCCGGCATGATACTCCCGCACCATCCGCTCGTACACGCCGCGGTGCAATTTCAGCTCGCTCGCGGGCAAGGTGGCGGCCGCATCATGCAGCTCCTCGCGGGCAAGATCACAGGCCTCGAAGAACACGCGCCCGTCGTCACGGGCCCGGATCGAGGCGAACGCGTACCGGTCGATCGTCGCATTCAGCACCGCGCCGCCATGCACGCTGGAATAGCTCAGCAGGTCGGTGCCGCCGCCGGCGAGGCCTAGCCGCAACGGCGCGCGCGCCCGCACCACCGCGCGCCGGCGCCGCTCGCCGAGGATCGGGGGCATCGCAGTCGGGGAGGATCTCGTCATGCAGCTCCGTCCTCACCTAACGCCGGGGCGCGCTTGGCAGAGAGCCCCGATTACGGCACATGATCGCAAATGGAAAGCAATTGGCGGTCCGGAGCCGAGCTGCCCACGCGACCGGGCCCGCCAGCCGCGGCGAGCCCTGCCACCGGCTTGTCATTCGGCGCATCGTGGTGAGCGAAACTCCGGCAACGCTGCGGCAATGCGCGATCCTGGCCGGTGGCCTGGGCACGCGCCTGGGCGAGATCGTGCGCGAAATCCCCAAACCCGTGCTCGAAGTCGCAGGGAGGCCCTTCATCGCCTGGCTGATGCGCGAAATGCTGCGCTTCGGCGTGGATGAATTCGTGATTCTCACCGGCCACCTCTCGGCCGCAGTCGAATCGGCGGTGATGCAGGCGGCCGATGCGCTACCGAAACGGGTGAACGTCATCTTTTCGGAGGAACCAGTGCGCGCCGGCACCGGCGGCGCGCTGTTCCATGCCCGCAAGCTGCTGGCGGAGCGCTTTCTGGTGTGCAACGGCGACAGCCTCTTCGATTGCAACATCGCGGCCTTGCTTGGCGATTTCGCCGCCGACGGCTCCGATGTGCTGGGCCGCCTGATCGTGCGCGACCTGCCGGAGGCCGCCCGCTACGGCACCGTGGCGCTCTTCGCCGATACGATCACCGCCTTTGCCGAGCGGCCGGTAGGCCAACCGCAGGCCGGCGCGCCGGCGCCACTGATGAATGCCGGCATCTACGCGTTCGACAAGGCGCTGCTGGATCACCTGTCCGAAACCTGCTCGCTGGAGCGCGATGTGCTGCCCGCCCTGGCGCGCCAAGGCCGGCTGCGGGCCACGCGCCAGGCCGGCTGGTTCGTCGATATCGGCATCCCGGACGACCTTGCCCATGCCAGGCGTGAACTCGCCTCCTGCATGGACAGGCCGGCCCTGTTCCTCGACCGTGACGGCGTGCTCAACCTCGACCACGGCTATGTTGGCAGCCGCGACCGCTGGGAATGGGTTTTACGGGCACGCGAGGCGGTGGCGCTAGCCACCGCCCATGGCTGGCACGTTTTTCTGGTCACCAACCAGGCGGGGGTCGCCCGCGGCCTCTACGGCGAGGCAGATGTGGAGGCGCTTCTGCACTGGGTGGCCGACGAGCTACGGCGCGCCGGCGGCACGCTGGATGACTGGCGCTACTGCCCCTACCACACGGAAGCGAAGCTCGATGCCTACCGGCGCGACAGCGAATGGCGCAAACCCGCCCCCGGCATGCTGATCGACCTGCTGCGGGCCTGGGCGATCGATCCGCGCCATTGCGTGATGGTCGGCGACAAGGATATCGATCTCCAGGCGGCATCGGCCGCCGGCATGCGCGGCGCCCTGTTTCCGGGCGGCGACCTGCTGGACTTCATCAAACCCCTGTTGGGCCTAGAGAACCGTGCATAGGCCGATCATCGCCGGCGCGCCGAACCAGGAGCTCGCCGCCCTGCTAAGCCAGGCCCCCTACACCATGCCCATTCTGATCAATGCCGATCCGCGGCCCGACAGCGACGCAATCATCGGCCGCAGCACCGCCTTCGCGGCAGAAACCCCGAACGCCCTGATCGTAACGCTGCTGCCATCCGCCCCGCCCGGTTTGCTGGCGTTTGCCCTGCACCGGGCCGCCGCCACGCTCTGGGCCTTCACCCGCCAGGCCGCGCTCGACTGGGCGCCAAAGAAAATCCGCGTCAACGCCGTGGGCCTGGGTGCTGCACCCTTCGGCCCCTTCGAAGCCGACGACCAGGCCGGCCGCGCGAGCGCCCAAATCCACGCCGCTGCGCCAGCAAGCCTCGCCGATATCGCGCGGACCATTCGCGCCATTGCCGAGTTGCCCTCGATGACCGGCCAGATTATCCGGTTGGGAGCGTAAACATGCGCCCCACTGCACCCTGAGCACCATGGACACTTTCCGCCCCGCCAGCGCCGCCGCCAATCTTCGCCACGTGTTCCTGCGTGACATGACGCTGCTTGCCAGCGTCGGTGTGCATGCCTTCGAGCATGAGGCGCGCCAGCGCATCCGCCTCAATATCGATCTCGCCGTGCAGGATGAAGGCGGACCGCATGCCCGCCCATTCTCCCTCGCCGCCCCCGCCAAGGACGATCTGCACCGTGTGGTGGATTACGAGGCGGTGGCCAAGCGCGTCCGCGGCATCGTTGCCGCCGGCCATGTCCGTCTCCTGGAAACCCTGGCCGAACGCATCGCCGAGGCATGCCTGGAGGATCATCGTGTTCGTACAGTGAGAGTACGAGTTGAAAAGCTGGATATTTTCTCCGATATGCTCTCGGTGGGGATCGAGATCGAGCGCCGGGCGGAAAGTTCTGGCGACGCGCAGCCGGATTTAATCCCCCACCCGGCTTGACACCCAATGTTTCCAGTCGGATACAGTTTTGCGTCGATTGCGTGACAGCCGGCTTCACATGAACCCAGCAATGTCAAGCGTCTTCGCGATATGCGCGAAAATTTCGTATCCTGGTGGCAAACCCTGAACACCCAGGATGCGGCAAAACCCACCGCGCCAGCCCACAGACTTATCCACAGAGTTTTCAACGGTCCTGACGCGCTTCCGCCCGGCTCTTGCGAGGCGGCCAAAAGGCATACCAAGTAATCGGCCATGGCCTTTGAAACCGAAACGGCGCAACCCTCTGCCGCGCCGCATACCATCCCTGCACCCGCCGCCACCGGCGCCGGCGTGATCGAGGCACAGCTCGCCACCCTGCCCTTCTCTCCCGGCGTCTATCGGATGCTCGATGCCAAGGGCGAGGCGCTCTATGTCGGCAAGGCGCGCTCCCTGCGCAAACGCGTGGCCAGCTACACCCAGGCCGCACGGCTGCCCGAGCGGCTGCGCTTGATGGTCAGCCAGACGGCGTCACTCGAGATCGTCACCACCCATACCGAGGCCGAGGCGCTTCTGCTGGAAGCGAACCTCATCAAGCGCCTCAAACCGCGCTTCAACATCGTTCTGCGCGACGACAAATCCTACCCCTGGCTGATGCTCACCGAGGACCACGAATTCCCGCAGCTGGTCAAACACCGGGGCAGCCATGGCGTGCGCGGCAGCCTCTGGGGGCCTTTCGCCTCCGCCTGGGCGGTGAACCAGACGGTGAACGCACTGGAACGCGTATTCCTGCTGCGCAACTGCTCCGATTCGGTGTTCGCCAGCCGCACCCGCCCCTGCCTGCAGTATCAGATCAAGCGCTGCTCCGCCCCTTGCGTCGGGCGCATCGATGCACCCGCCTATGGCCGCGCAGTCGCCCAGGCCAAGGCCTTCCTCTCCGGCAAGGCCGCCACCGTGCAACGGGAGCTTTCCGCCGACATGGAGCAGGCGGCCGAAAAGCTGGAATTCGAGCGCGCCGCCGCGTTGCGCGACCGCATTCGCGGCCTCACCCATGTGCAGGGAACCGGCCTGGCCAATCCAGCTAGCCTCACCGATGCCGATATCGTTGCCCTCTGGCAAACCGCCGGCCAAAGCTGCATCGAAGTGTTTTTCATTCGCGGCGGCCACAATAACGGCAACCGCGCGCATTTCCCGAGCCACGTGAAATCCGAGGAACCGGGCGATATCCTGGCCGCCTTCCTCGCCCAGTTTTATGACGACAAGCCGCCGCCCCCGCTGATCCTCGCCAATCACGAAATGCCGGAGCAGGATCTGATCGCCGAGGCGCTCACTCTGAAATCCGGCAAGAAAGTCGAAATCGCCGTGCCCCAGCGCGGCGAAAAACGCCAGGTGATTGAACACGCCCAAACCAACGCCCGCGAAGCGCTGGAACGCAAGCTGGCCGAAACCGCGGGCATCGCCAAGCTTCTCGATGGCGTCGGCACATTATTCGGTCTGCCCACCTCGCCCGACCGCATCGAGATCTATGACAATAGCCACATCATGGGCGCCAACGCCTATGGCGTGATGGTGGTGGCCGGCCCCGAGGGTTTTCGGAAAAATGCTTACCGCAAATACGGTATTCGCGGCCCGATCGCGCCGGGCGACGATTTCGCGATGATGCGCGAAGTGCTGGAACGCCGCTTTTCGCGCAGCCTGAAAGCGCAGGAGGCGGGCGCAGCGCCGGAAGACTGGCCCGACATCGTGCTGATCGATGGTGGCGCCGGCCAGTATTCCGCGGCCCGCACGGTGCTGGACGATCTGGGCGTGGCCGACGTGCTTCTCGTCGCCATCGCCAAAGGCCCAGACCGCGACGCCGGCCGCGAATGGTTCTTTACCGCCGAAAAACCGCCCTTCCAGCTCCCCCCGCGCGACCCGGTTCTCTACTACTTGCAACGTCTACGCGACGAAGCCCACCGCTTCGCCATCACCACCCACCGCGCCGGCCGATCCAAAGCCCTCGTCACCAGCGAACTCGACGAAGTCCCCGGCATCGGCGCGGCGCGCAAACGCGCTCTGCTGAACCATTTCGGGTCGGCGCGCGGGGTGAAACAGGCGGGTCTGGAGGATTTGCAGGCAGCACCTGGTATTTCGAAGGAGACAGCCAAGCGCGTCTATGGATTTTTTCACGCACAGTAAGGCAAGGAAGCAGTTCTTTTCTGAAGAAAAGAACCAAAAGACTTTTGTCTTCTGCGCCGCTTCCCCGTGAGCGCTCATTCCCACGCCCATCCGGTTTGCCATTGGTTAACCCGCCCGCCATGCAACAGCCGTCCAAATACCTTGTTGGGACGGTGCATGGCACCGGCCATGTATTGAACACCACCTGATGGAATAAGGAGCATGTGTGATGAGCACTTCTCGTATCTGGGCCACCGCAGTGATGGCTGCCGCCTTGGTGAGCGGCCCCGCCCTCGCGCCCACTGCCTTTGCAGCCGACACAGATAACGCGCCGGCGAACACCGCCAATGCCAGCACCGCCGCAAATCACGATTTCGGCAAGCTCTCGCAGGACGGTTTTAAGGCCCTGCGCGACATCCGGCTCACCCGCCTCGCCATCTTCAATGGCGATGTCGAACAGGCCAAGCAGGATATCGATAACGCCAGCGACAGCCTGCAAAAGGCGCAGAACGACGACTCGATCTACAGCAAGGCGGAGGCCGATCTAAAAACGCCTACCGGCATGCCCCAGCACGATCAAACCAATAACGCCTCAGCGACCACACCGATCAAATGGCTGCCGGTCGATGGCGCCTTCGCCCTCGACGAGGATTACCTCGCCACCCCCGACAAGACCAAGGCAGTCGCCGCAGCCGATACGCAGATGAAGCAAGGCAATCACGCTCAGGCGATGGAGCAGCTGAAACTCGCTCATGTGAATGTGGTGTTCGACGTGGAAGTGGCGCCGCTGGAAAAAACGATCGCCGGTGTCGACAAAGCCAAGCAGCTGATCGGTGGTGGCCAGTATTTCGAGGCCAACCAGGAATTGAAAACCGTCGAAAGCGGCATGCGTTACGACGTCGAGGATCTCCTCGCGACGCCCCAGCCCAAAACGACAGGCCAGTCGGGCTGACCTCACGAGTGCCGTATATCAAGCAGGGGCCCAAAGCCCCTGCTCAGGTAGCGATCGGCTCAGCGAGAATTGGAGCGGGTCTTGTCCAGGATGAACTCGCCGGCAAGCGGCTCGCCGGCACCCTTGTCGGCAACCACGCTGAGTGGCGGCGACAATTCGCCAAACTTGCCGCCGGTCGCCCGGCTGCGGAGATCATTGTAGAGGCGCACGAACTCATCGAGCTTGCGCGCTTCGGCGAGCGCTGCGTCACGGCGGGCCAGGGCTTCGCGGAGTACGGGTTCTTCTTCCATGGCCGGACCATAGGCCGATAAAATTCCGGGCCGCAAGAGCGTAATGAGGGTGGTCCCGCACGTCCAAAAAATAACCGCCACCTGTGGCCGGGCCGCCGCGAAAACCACGGCTGACCGCCGGCTGGAATCCGGTCTATAGGTCGGCTTCCCATGCCGAACCTGCCAAATCTGCTGACCCTGTCGCGCATCGCCGCCATCCCGGTGCTGGTCGCCCTGGTGGCGTGGCGCAGCCCTGGGGCCGACGTGGCCGCCTGCGCCGTGTTCATCCTGGCCGGCGTCACCGACTGGCTCGATGGCCGGATCGCGCGCCAGCAAAAGCTGCAATCCGATCTCGGCCGCATGCTTGATCCGATCGCCGACAAGCTGCTGGTTGGCGCGACGCTGATGGTGCTGGCCGGGATGGACCGACTCGATTTCTACGCCCTGTTTCCCGCGATCGTCATCATGTGCCGCGAAATCCTGGTTAGCGGCCTGCGCGAATACCTGGCGGGGCTGTCGGTAGGCCTGCCGGTCACGAGCCTCGCCAAATGGAAAACCGGCCTGCAAATGACGGCGCTTGCCATCCTGCTCGCTGGCGATAGCGGCGCGGCCGTGCTGCACCTCTCCGCCTACCCGGTCGGGCTGATCGGCACGATCATGCTCTGGGCCGCCGCCCTGCTCACTTTGGTCACCGGCTGGGATTATCTGATGGCCGGACTCCGCCACGCCGTGCCCTCGATGGCGGCCTCCGGCGATGCCCATCTCGGCCCGGCCATCCCCGCGGTCGAACGGCTGCAAACCAAGAGCGCGCAACCCGACGCGGTGTCGCGCTGAGCACCCAGCCCGCCGAGCCCGCTCGGCCCACCCCGGTGATCCTCGGTCTCGCCGGCTGGTCGGGCAGCGGAAAAACCACCCTGCTCTGCGCCATCCTGCCCCACCTCAGGGCGGCCGGGCTCAGCGTATCCACGATCAAGCATGCCCACCATGCGCTGCAGCTCGACCAGCCGGGCAAGGACAGTTTTCGCCACCGCGCGGCGGGCGCCAGCGAAGTGCTGCTTGCCGGCGGCGAAGGCTGGGCCCTGTTCAGCGAAACCCCCCATGGCACGCCCGACCTCGCGGCGCTCGCGGGGCGCCTGGCCCCCACCGATCTGGTGCTGGTGGAAGGTTTCCGCTTCCACCAGCACCCCCGGATCGAGGTTTTTAGGGAGGCGCTGGGCAAGCCCGCGCTCTGGCCCGACAGCCCGGGAATCGTCGCCGTGGCCACCGACAGCCTGGCCACCGTGTCAGCCGCCGGTTACCCCGGACCCATCTTTTCGTTAGATAATTCAAAGGATATCGCGTGCTGGATCATGGCTTTCATGGCCGCATGCAGAGCGCAAGCTTGAGCCGCAGGCCGCCTGCGGGCATGGTGCGCCGCGCGCACGGAAGTGCGACCTCACTTAGCCGGGAGCTTTCTCTTTGATGCGGCGCTTCGTTCTGCTCGCCACCACATTGCTGCTGCCAGGCTGTGCCGGCTCGGGGGTTTACGCCTATCTCGGCAACACGTTCACGCCGCCCTTCGGCGCCAACCCGAATGGGGCACCCGGGAGCGGCGAAAACTACGACAAGACAGTGGCTAAAACCGCCGAAGCGCCGCCGCCGATCCTCTATCAGCCGGGCGATGTGTGGCCGGCGCCGCCAAAGCCGCCGCCGACCCTAAAAGACCTGCAGGCGCAGCAAACCCAGGAAATGAATGGCGGGTCGCAGAATTACGCGCCCTTGCAGCCGCTGCCCAACCTGCCTGGCTATGAAGTGCCCACCCAGCAGCCATCACCCTACGTGCCTGGGGAGACCCTCACGAAATCGGGCATCCACCACACTGTCGGCGGCCCGGTCGGCACCGGCGGCGGCACCAATCTCAACACGCTCGGCCCGGCCGGCAACGGCACCATCATCGTGCCGAACGGCAACGGCACCAGCACCGTGATCTCGCCGAATGGATCGGTCAGTACAATCAAGACACCGGCTCAGTAGGTGCCCCGGCCTACAAGCTGTGGGACCTCAGATCGTCTAGCTCGCAATACATCAACGCGCCGGCATGGGTCGCCTCCAGCACCACCGAGGGCGCGGTGCCAGCCAGAAATGCCTCCTGCCAGCGCGGCGCGCACAGGCACCACCGGTCCCCGGCGCGCAACCCCGGGAAACCGTATTCCGGCCGCGGCGTCGACAGGTCGTTGCCGCGCGACCGGCTAAATGCCAGAAAAGCATCCGTCATCAAGGCGCATACGGTGTGGCTGCCTGCATCCTCGGGCCCGGTCTCGCAGCAGCCGCTGCGGGTAAACCCGGTGAGCGGATCGGCGGAGCAGAGCAGCAGCCGGCCGCCAAGCACGTTGCGCGCCGGCCCCGGCAGGCCCCCACTGCTGTCCAAGGGCATCGTCTCACCTCGAATGGGTATGTGCTAAGTATGCCGCGAGAGAAGCAGCAGCGCCACCAGCACCAGCGCCACCGCCTGCAACAAAACGCGGGCACGCATCAGCGCGTTTGACCGGCGAGGGCTGCCGCCCTGCACAATCCCCACCATGCCGGCGCCGAGCACGCCGAGAATGCCAACCATCACGATGGCCAGAAGGATCGCAAGAATCGATGTCATGCCGCCGACATAAGGCCTCCGCGCAATTTGTGCACCTGCCGGTTGTCGTGGCGGTGGCGATCCTGGCCTGCATGCCCGGCTTCGCCCGTGCCCAGATGGCGCTGCCGGGCCTGGCCGCCCATCCGGCGCCAAGCGCCTCCGCCGGTCAGCCGCCCGCCCTCTCGCCCGCCGAAGCGCAGCAGATGCTCACGCTGCTGAATGACCCGCAGAAACGCGCCGCCTTCGCGGCCACGCTCGAAACCTTCACCAAAGCTACCGCGGCCGCCGAGCCGAAAAAGCCCGATGGCCCGGTGCCGCTCGCGCCGAACAGCATCGGCGCCCAGGTGATCACCGAAGGCTCCGGCTGGCTCGCCGGCCTGTCCCACCAATTCGCCTCCTTCGGCAAGATCCTGGGCGACCTGCCCACCGTCTGGGCCTTCACCCTGCGCACCACGACCGACCCTGCCCTGCGCGGCGCGGCGCTCGACGCGGCCTGGCGGCTCGCCGCCGTGCTTGGGGCAGCCCTGCTCGCCGAACTCGGCGCCTATCTCCTGCTCCGCCGGCCGGTGCGCGGCATCGCGAGCCGCGCCCCCGGCGGCCCGGAACCCGGCGCCGAAGACCCGGCCGAGGAGGTGGCCACGCCCGACGCCGACGATGTGGCCCGCGCGCGCGCCGGCCTGGAGATGCAGGCCGAAATCGGCGGTGGCGCGCTGGCCATGGCATCGATGCCGGGCCCGGACACCGATCCCGACCTTGCCGGCGCGCCGCCGGAAGCGTTGGTTCAAACCGTCGCCGTCGAGCACGCCATACGGCGGCGCCGCTTCGCCCGTACGATCAAGGCATTGAAACGCCTGCCTTTCGTGGTGATGGTGTTCCTGCTCGATCTAGTGCCGCTCGCGGTCTTTCTCGGCGTGGGCTATGCCGGCACCCTGCTTGGCACACCGCATATCAAGGATATCCTGCAGGCCGCCATCCTGGCCTACGCCGTCTGCCGGCTCGCCACCTGCATCATCCGGATGTTCGTCTCGCCCGCCTATCCGCGGTTGCGCTTGGTGCATATCAGCGACCAGGGCGCCGCCTATACGCTGGTCTGGGTGCGGCGGATCTTCGCGGTGGGCGCCTTCGGCTATGCCGCCTCCCAGATCGGCCTGCTGTTCGGCCTGCCGCAGGGCGCCACCGATGCCTTCATGAAGGCGGTGTTCCTGCTCGTGCACCTGTTCCTCATCATCATCGTCCTGCAATGCCGGCGCCCGGCGGCGGAGATGATCCGCTCCCATCGCAACCCGCCCGGGCTCTCCGGCGCCGTGCGCAACCGCATCGCCGCGATCTGGCACCTGGTCGCCATCTTCTACATCGCCGCGCTCTGGCTGGTCTGGGCGGCGGAGATCCGCCACGGCTACCTGCGCATCTGGCACCTGTTCCTGGTGACGATCGGGGTCATCATCGTCGTCCGGCTGTTCGCCATCGTCGTGCTGGGCGCGCTGGACCGGGCGTTCCGAGTCTCGCCCGACATGAAACACCGCTATCCCGGGCTGGAAGGCCGTGCCAACCGCTACTATCCGCTGCTGCGCGGCACCGTCTCGTTCTTCCTCGTGCTCACCTGCCTGCTTGCCTTGCTGGAAGCCTGGGGGGTCAACACTTTCGCCTGGTTCCGGGCGAACGCCCTCGGCGGCCGCCTGATGTCGGCGGCGATCACCATCATGATCGCGGGCGCCATTGCCCTGGCCATCTGGGAGGCGGTGAATGCCAGCATGGATCGCCATCTGGCACACCTTACCCGCGAGGCGCAGCTAGTGAAATCCGCCCGTCTGCGCACTTTGCAGCCCATGCTGCGCACCGTTCTCCTTGGCACGCTGATCGGTATTTTCGGGCTCACCGCGCTGTCGGAAGTGGGGGTGGATATCGCCCCGCTGCTGGCCGGCGCCGGCATCCTTGGGGTGGCGATCGGCTTCGGCTCCCAGAAATTGGTGCAGGATTTCATCACCGGCATCTTCCTGCTGCTGGAAAACGCGATGCAGGTGGGCGACTGGGTCACTGTCGCCGGGCTCTCCGGCTCGGTCGAAAACCTCTCCATCCGAACCATGCGGCTGCGCGCCGGCGACGGCTCGGTGCACATCATCCCGTTCAGCTCGGTCTCCACTGTCACCAACGTCAATCGCGGCATCGGCAATGCAGCGGTCACCGTGAACATCCCGATCGACGAGGATAGCGACCATGTGTGCGAGATGCTGGGCACCATCGCCACCGAGATGCGCGGCGAACACCGCTTCGCCGAGATGATGCGCAGCGATCTGCAGCTCTGGGGCGTGGACAAGGTGGATGCCGGGGTGGTGACCATCGCCGGCCAGATCGAATGCACCGACAGCGGGCGTTGGGCGGTGCAGCGCGAGTTCAACCGACGCATGATGATCCGCTTCAAGGAAAACGGCATCCATATCGCAACCCCGGTGACCACCGTGTACAACCACGTCGCACGCGAGGCACCCAAGCGCGTACAGCGGATTGCCAGCGCGCCGCCTGCCAACCAAATGACGGAATCGCCACCGCCAGCCGCCCTCGGGAATACCTCGTGAAGACCGCAACCGCCCATATGCAGGATGTGCTCATCGCCGACGGCTTCGCCCATGTGGCGGCCGCCGACATGCGTGACACGCTGCTCGCCGAAGGGTTGGAAGGCTGGGAGAGCTTTGCCGAGAGCTGGAACGACCTCGGCGTGGACACTTACATGGCCGATGGCGGCCGCTACCGCAGGCGGCGCCACGCCGCGTTTTCGGTCAACGCGGCCGGCATCAGGCGCAAGCCGCACCAGCCGCATTACCAAAGCCGCGACTACAACGCCCTGAATGGCGGCATCGCCCGCTGGTTCGAACCCGTGCGCGACGATATCGCGGGGCATCCCGCGCTCGCCGCCATTCTCAAAACGTCATTGGCGGTGTTCGACGCCGCCACCGAGGCCGCGACCAGGCCGCCTTCCTGGCATGTCGAGCTGCACCAGTTCCGCATCGAGGCGCAGCCGGGCGGTGTCGGGCAACCCACGCCGGAGGGGCTCCATCGCGATGGGGTGGACTGGGTGATGGTGCTGCTGATACGCCGCGAGAATGTGGCCAGCGGCGAAACCTCCATTCACGACCTGCGGCACCGGAAACTCGGCAGCTTTACCCTCACAACACCCATGGAGGCCGCCTTGGTCGATGACAGCCGGGTGTTCCACGGCGTCACCGCCATCGAGCCGATCCTTGCGCATGCGCCCGCCTATCGCGACGTGCTTGTCGCGACATTCCGGCGGGAATAGGCCGACGCACAGTGTCATCTCATGAAAGGGGCGCCGGAATGGCCAGACACCTGAAAAACGCGTCTTGTGCGGCCATCCTGCTCGCAACTTTCCTGGCCAGCTTGCCTGCTCACGCCCAACCCCAGGTCGCCGTACGCGATGCCTGGGCGCGCGCCACTGCGCCGGGCCAGACCGCGGGCGCCGTCTATATGTCGATCACCAGCCCCGCCGGCGACACGCTTACCGGCGTATCGAGCCCGGACGCGGGTGCCGCCATGCTTCACAAGACCACCGAGTCGGGCGGCATGTCCGACATGTCCGACATGGAGACATTGAAGCTGCCGGCCGGTAAGGTTATCACCCTGGCGCCGAAGGGCATGCATGTGATGCTGATGGATCTGAAACATCCCCTGGCCGCCGGCCAGGCGATCGAGATCGACCTCACTTTCGCCAAATCCGGCACCGTTCACGTCAAGGCGCCGGTGCTGCCGATCACCGCCTCGGCCCCGCCGGCGTAGAAAATGACACGCTCCGGCATTATCGGCCTCGTCGCCGGCGGAATCGTGCTGCTGGGCCTGGCAGTGGCCGCCACCCTGCCCGGCCTCACCCAGGCCTCGGCGCCGACCATTGGCGGCCCGTTCAGCCTTACCGGCGCCGATGGCCGCACCGTGACCGACCGCGATTTCCGCGGCAAATGGGTGCTTGTCTATTTCGGCTACACGCATTGCCCGGATGCCTGCCCTACCACGCTCAGCGATATCGGCGCGGCGCTCGACAAGCTGCCCGCGCCTGACCGCAAGAAACTGGCGGTGCTGTTCATCACCGTCGATCCCGTGCGCGACACGCCCAAGATTGTCGGCGACTACGCGCATGCCTTTGGCCCCGAATTCGTAGGCCTCACGGGGACCCAGGATGAGCTTGCCCCGGTGGAGCAAAGTTTTCGTGTCTATGCGCGGCGCCACGATCTGAAGGGCGGCGATTACGCCATGGATCACAGCTCGATCATCTACGCGATCGGGCCGGACGGAAAATTCTCAGGTATCATCGACGACTCCTTGAAGCCGGCCGACCTTGCGCAGCGCCTCCACCAACTGGGCGCCTGAGCCCGGATCAGGTCCCGACCGCGACACCGGGGCCGATGGCACATTGCGGTCCGGCGTGGTCGTCGAACTGCCCTGGCAGGACCCAGCGACCGCCTTTCTGGCTTTCCAGAACGACCCTTACTGCGTCTGGTTCGACGCCCAGGGGTGTGGCGAGCGCGCGCGCACCAGCACGCTCTGCGTCTCTCCCTTCGAGGTGCATGCAAGCGGGTCTCCGTTTGCGATTCTCGACGAATTTCTCAAGCGGTTCGGCGGCCAAGCCACCCTTGGGCCGACGCAGTTCGCGGGTGGCGCGGCCGGCTTCATCGGCTACGAATGCGCAAGCCTGCTGGAACGCGTGCCGCGCCACCCAGCCCAGGGCATACCCGATTTCTGCATCGGATTTTACGATGTCGTGCTCGCCTGGGATCATCAAGATCACCGAAGCTGGCTGATCTCGTCGGGCCTTCCCGAAACCGGCGCGCCCGCCCGGCTGGCGCGCGCGCGGGCCCGCGCCAAGGCTGTTCTGCGCCGCCTGCAGGGTGGCGGCCAAGCCCCGAGCTTTCCAAAGCCTTTGCTCTGGCGCAGGGAGTCGCCGCGCGGCACCCACGAGTGGCGGGTCGCACGCGCGCGCGCCTATATCCACGCCGGCGATATTTTTCAGGCCAATATCGCCGCCCGCTTCAGCGCGCCCAAACCGCGCGACCTGTCGCCCGCCGCCATCCATCTGGCCTTGCGCGCGGAAAACCCGGCGCCCTACGGCGCCTACCTCGCCTGCGGCGATCATGCGATCGCCAGCGTCTCCCCCGAGCGTTTCATCGGCGTCTCCTCCGCCGGCGAGATCGAAACCCGCCCCATAAAGGGCACCGCTAGGCGCGCCCAAAACGCCGCCGAGGACTTGGACCTCGCGCGCGCACTGCTCGCCAGTTCGAAAGACCGGGCGGAGAACCTCATGATCGTCGATCTGCTCCGCCACGATATCGGCCGCGTCGCCCGCTTCGGCAGCGTGCATGTGCCCGAACTCGCCCGCCTCGAATCCTTTCCGCACGTGCATCACCTCGTCTCCAGCGTGCGCGGCACCCTGCGCGCCGGCGCCAACGCGGCCGACCTGATGCGTGCCGCCTTCCCAGGCGGATCGATCACCGGCGCCCCCAAGATCCGGGCGATGGAAATCATCCATGAGCTGGAGCCGGCATCGCGCGGCCCTTATTGCGGCAGCGTATTCTGGCTCGGGGCGGATGGCGCGATGGACGGCAGCATCGCCATACGCACCGCAACCATCACGCCCCATTCGGTGATCATCCAGGCGGGCGGCGGCATCGTCGCCGATAGCGATCCCGCGGCGGAATATGAGGAGGTGATGATCAAGGCCGGCCCGTTGCTGCGCGCCCTCGGCGTGCTCGCGGAATGATCCTTGGCTGGCTGAATGGGCATCTCATGCCGATCGATCGCGTGCGCATCGACCCCGCCGATCGCGGTTTCCTCCTCGGCGACGGTCTCTTCGAGACTTTTCGCGCCGAGGCCGGAACCCCCTTGCATGCTTCACGCCATCTGGCGAGGCTGCGCGCCGGCGCCGCCATGCTCGACCTTCCGCTCGACTGGCCCGATACAGTGCTGCTCGAGGCGCTCACCTCCGTGGCCGAGGCGAGCGCTCAGCCGCGGGCGGCGCTCCGCCTCACGCTCACCCGCGGCCCCGGCACACGCGGCGTCCTGCCGCAGGGGCAAGCGCGCCCCACCTGCCTGATCACCGCCTTCCCGCTGCCGGAGTCGCCGGGGCCGGCCTGCGTGATCGTCGCCACTGCCACGCGGCGCAACGAGCACTCCCCGCTATCGCGGCTCAAGACCCTGAACTATCTCGACAGCATCCTGGCCCGCCAGGAAGCGGCCCAGCATGGCGCCGACGACGCAGTGCTGCTCAACAGCGCAGGCCGCATCGCCGAGGCCACCGCCGGCAACCTGTTCGTCACCCTGGATGGCGAAACGGTCACCCCGCCGGTCGAGGAGGGTGCGCTCCCCGGCATCGCCCGCGCCCTGCTGCTTGAGCAGGGCGCAGCCTGCGAGCGTCCCCTGGCCCGCACCGACCTCACGCGAGCCAGTTCCGCCTTCATCGTCAACAGCCTGCACCGCCGACCGATCGCCGTGCTCGATGGCAAAAACCTCGCTTGCATCCCCAATCATCCCGGAAAATGCGCATGATGTTTCGACGCCCGGGTCTGATCGCCGTGCTTTTGTCGCTATGCAGCGCCTGCGCCGGACAGACGCGCGTGGCGGCCCCGGATTCCTATAAAATCGTGCTCGTCGCGGGTGACGACAGCCTGCCCGTATTCGACAATGCGGTGAGCGATTTGCGCGCCCGCCTGCTGGCGCACGGCGCCAGCAATGCCGGCGATATCGCGCAACTCAGCGCGTCGCAGGATGTCGCCGCCGGCGGCGTGCAGGGGGCAACGCTCCCCAATGTTCTTGCGGCGATCGCCGCGATGCGGCCGCGCCCCGGGCAGGGCTGCCTGGTCTTCGCGACGTCACATGGCGGGCAAGGCAAGGGACTTTGGCTCGCCGCAGATGAGCATTTTTTGCGTCCCGCCGCGCTGAACCGCGCGCTGTCTGCTGGCTGCGGCGATGCGCCCACCGCAATCGTCATCTCGGGTTGCTTTTCAGGCAGTTTCGCCAAGCCGCCGATGACGCGGTCGAACCGCGTGATCCTCACTGCCGCCCGACCGGATCGCACCTCGTTCGGCTGCGGCGCCGGGCGCACCTACACGGTGTACGACAAATGCCTGCTCGACGCCTTCGATACCACCGCCACCTGGCAAACGGCCTACGCAGTCATCAAAGCTTGTGTCGCCACCGAGGAAGATCGCGAACACGCCTACCCCTCCGGGCCGCAAGCCTCGTTCGGCCGCGCGGTCGCCGGCCTGACGCTGCCAAATCGCAAATAAACCAACCGCTCTTTACCACGACCGATGCTGCCCCCCCTTACTCCATCGCCTTGCAGGGCAGGGCCGGGGTGAGGGGCTCTGGGCCTGAGCCATCAATTTCGGCGGTGAGCATCACTTCTTCTCCCACCCCTTCGGCGTCTGCTGCCAGTACGCCAGCACATGCCCAGCCGCGCGGCGCAGCTTGTACCGCTCACGCGCGGCTTGCACCGCAGCCTCATCGCGACCGTCGAAAAGATCGAAGACCCGCTCGAAGGAAGAAAGATTCTGGCTGTCGGCGCCGTCCAGCAGAAACAGATATTTGGCGCCGTTAGGGGCTTCGTCGCGGTGGGTGAGCCAGATGGGCTGGAGATCGGCGTGGCCCATCGCGGCGGAGCCGTGAGGCAACCAATCGGGATCGGTGCATAGCCACAGCGAGGCATCCAGCGCATCCACGCGCGCCTCGCTGCCGCACTGAACCACGGCGCGGTGGCCGGCCTTCAGCGTGCGGCCGAGCAACGCGGGCAAGGCGAGCTCGGCGCCGGTGCGGGTGAGATGGTAAAATCCGATGTCAGACACGGTGCGGGTCTTCAAAGCGGTCGGCGACGAGCCGGTCGAGCAGGCGGACGCCAAAGCCGGTAGCGCCCTTGGCATGGAGCGGGCTGGCCTCTTCCCGCGCTTCGACGCCGGCGATGTCGAGATGCACCCACGGCGTCTTGCCCACAAACTCGCGCAGGAAGGCGGCGGCGTGGCACGCATCCGGCTGGCCGCGTTCATCGACGCAGTGTTTGAGGTCGGCAATGTCGCTATCCAGCGCCCGGCGATGGGTCTCGCCGATCGGCATGCGCCAGATCGGCTCGCCGACCGCGGCCCCTGCTGCGGCGGCGGCGGCGGCGAGCGCGGGATCGTTGTCGAAACAACCTGCCATGTGATGGCCGAGGGCGACCACGATGCTGCCGGTGAGCGTTGCGAGATCGATGATCGCAAGCGGGTTTTGCCGCTCGGCGTAGGCGAGCGCGTCGGCCAGCACCAGGCGGCCCTCGGCATCGGTATCGACCACCTGCACCGTGGTGCCCGCATGCATGGTGAGCACATCGCCGGGGCGGTAGCTGTTCGCACCCGTCGCGTTTTCGGCGATGGCGAGTATCGCCATGGCGGGCGCGGGCGAGTGGCGCAGGGCGAGCGTCAGAATGGCCCCCGCGCAGGCTGCGGCGCCGGCCATATCGGCGCGCATGTCCCACATCCTGTCGGCTAGCTTGATCGAGATGCCGCCAGTATCGAAGGTGATGCCCTTGCCGACGAAAATCACCGGCGGCGCCGCATGATGGCCCGGCCAGCGCAAAATCGCGAGGCGCGGCTTATGGCACGACCCCTGCCCCACCGCGATCAGCCCGCCAAAATTCCCGGCCCGCAAAGCCGGCTCATCCAGCACGTCCAGCGCGATGCCGGCATCGGTCAGCGTTTGCAGGCGGGCCACGAAACCATCGGGCGTCAAAAAATTCGACGGCTCGGTCACCAGGTCACGCGCGAAATACACCCCCTCGATGGCGGCACGGCGCTTGGCCCAGGCCTTGGCGACCCGGGCACTTTCGGTGACGACGGTAAGCCCGGCCACGCGCGTTGCGCCCGCCTCCTCCCGCGTACGCAGGCGCCCAAAACGCCAGGCGCGCAGGCAGAATCCGGCGGCAAAATCGGCGGCGTCCGCCGATGAAAGGGCGCTGGCATCCACCGCCGCATGGGCGCAGCCCAACAGGCGCGACGCGGCATAGGCGCCGGCCGCGAACGCGTCGCCGAGGCCCACCAGAAGAACGCGGCCGGAGGCACCGAAAATCTCGCAACCGGTTTCCGGCGCAGCGACAAAACCATCGGCCGCGCAGGCCTCGTGCCAAGCGGCAGGCACTTCGCGCACGGGGAAAATCCGGGCGGCTTCGTCCGGCCAATCGCCACTGATAACGACAGACCGAGGGAGCAATCGCCCCCCCGGATCCCCCGCCATGTCCTCAAATCTCGAAGTGGCTGGCGACGAGCTGGTTCAGCAGGCGAACGCCGAAGGCGGTGGCGCCCTTGGGGACCACCGCACTGTCCTTGGTGGCCCAGGCGGTGCCGGCGATATCGAGATGGGCCCAGGGTTTTTCGTTGACGAACCGCGCCAGGAACTGTGCCGCGGTGATCGAACTGCCCGGGCGGCCAGTGATGTTCTTCATGTCGGCGATATCGGATTTCAGCTGCTTGTCGTAGGCGCTGCCCATCGGCATGCGCCAAAGCTTCTCGCCGGTGGCAAGGCCCGCGGCTTCCAGCTTTTGCGCCAAATCGTCATTGTTGCAGAACATTCCGGCATGCTCGTGGCCGAGCGCCACGATGATCGCGCCGGTGAGCGTCGCCATATCCACCATGAAGCGCGGTTCGAATTTTTCCTGCGCATACCAAAGAACATCGGCGAGAACGAGGCGGCCTTCGGCGTCGGTGTTGAGCACTTCGATAGTCTGCCCGGAATAGCTTTTTACCACGTCGCCCGGGCGCTGCGCGGTGCCGCTCGGCATGTTCTCGACCAGGCCGACCAGGCCGACGGCATTCACCCGGGCATTTCGGCCGGCAAGTGCGGCCATCAGGCCCACCACGGCGCCCGCGCCCGCCATGTCCCACTTCATGTCCTCCATGCCGCCGGCTGGTTTGATGCTGATGCCGCCGGTGTCGAAGGTGACGCCCTTGCCGATGAAGGCCACCGGTTTTTCGTCCCCGCCGCCGCTCCAGCGCATCACCACCATGCGGGGCGGCTGCACGCTGCCCTGGGAGACGCCGAGCAGCGAGCCGAACCCCAAAGCTTCCAGCTCCGATTGGCCGAAAACCTCGATATCCAGGCCAAGCTTGGCGAGTTTCTGGATGCGCGTCGCCATCTCTGCGGGCGTCAGCACGTTGGCGGGTTCGCTCACCAGGTCGCGGGTGACGAAAACGCCGTCGGCCACAGCCCTCAGCGGCACCCAGGCGGCTTCCGCCGCTTCGGGCTCGGCGGCCAGGATACGCAGGGCGGCGAATTTCGGCACATCCTCCGGCTTCTGCTTGGTGCGGTAGATATCGAACCGGTAGGCGCGCAACGTGGCGCCGAGGGCGGCATGCGCGGCCTGCGCGGCGGTCAGCGTATCGGCGGCGAGGCTGGCCGTGGCTTCGCGGGCAAGTGCCGCCGCCAGCGTGCCGGCAGCCTCCTCGATGCGTCGCTCGGTGATGTCGCCCGGCTGGCCGAGGCCGGCGGCGACCACGCGGGTCAGTCCGGCGCCGGGCGCCAGGATGGTCACGCTCTGGCCGTCCTTTCCCAAAAATTCCGCGGCGGCGAAGGCGCGGGCGATGGCGCCTCCCGTGGCCTCGTCGGCCGCCTTCCACAGGCCGGCGGTTTCGGCGCCTTCGGTGACAAGCAAAGCAAGGGCGCCGGAGGTTGGCAGGGCCGGGGCGGTAAAGGAGATTTCGAGCATGCGGAGGTTCCTGGAAGCGGGCGCGGATCGCCAGGCGCCGAATGTAGCAGCGGGACCGCACTTTGCCAGGGTGGCTTCGAACATCGTAAGCGGGGATGATGAGAACGCCCGATGACGCGTCCCTGCTGGAGATCGCCGCCGAGCTTGCCTGGCAGGCGGCCGAGATCGTGCTCGCGATCCGGTCGCGCGGCTTCGAAACGCTCTCGAACGCGAATGCCACGCCGGTCACGGAGGCGGACCGGCAATCCGAGGCGGCCATCGCGTCGGGGCTGCGCAAGGCCACGCCCGCGATACCGGTGGTGGCGGAGGAGGAGATCGCCGGCGGGTATCTGCCGCCGCGCGCAGGGCGCACCTACTGGCTGGTGGACCCGCTGGACGGAACACGCGATTTCGTGGCGTTTCGCGACAGTTTTACGGTGAATATCGGGCTGATCCGGGAGGGCCGGCCGGTTCTGGGCGTGGTCGCCGCGCCAGCCTCGGCCGAGCTTTTTGGCGGCGTGGTCGGCGGTGGCGCGTGGAAGCAGGATTCCTCCGGCCGCAGGCGGATCGAGGTGCGCCCGCCGCCCAAATCGGGCTTCGCCGTGCTGTCGTCACGCCTGCGGTCCGATGAGGCGCGCGTGCGCGCCTATCTGGCACCGCGCCCGGTGGCCTCGATCACCTTCCTCAGCTCGGCGCTCAAATTCTGCCGGCTTGCCGAGGGGGCGGCGGATTTTTACGTGCGCTTCGGCCGCACCATGGAGTGGGACACGGCAGGACCCGAAGCCATCCTGACCGCAGCCGGCGGCCGGCTCATGCGCCTGGACGGTTCGGCGATGCCCTACGAAAAGCCCGAATGGGTGAACCCGCCCTTCGCCTGCTGGGGCGCGCCCCCCCCTTGACGCGCCTTCTGCTCGATGCGGCAGAGGCGGCCAGGCTGGTGCGCGCCGGCGAACTGGTCGCCTTCGGCACGGAGACGGTCTATGGCCTGGGCGCGGACGCCACGAACGGGCGAGCCGTCGCGTCGATTTTCCAGGCAAAGGGGCGCCCCCGCTTCAATCCGCTGATCTGCCATTTTGCCTCGGCGGACGCGGCATTCGCGCATGTGGAGGCGAACGATCTGGCCGCGCGTCTGGCGGCGCTGTTCTGGCCGGGGCCGCTGACGATGGTGCTGCGCCGGCGGGCGGCCAGCCCGATCGACAGGTTGGCGGGGGCCGGGCTCGACACCTTGGCCGTGCGCGTGCCCGCCCACAAAATGGCGCTCCGGTTCCTGGAAGCGGCGGGGGTTGCCGTGGCGGCACCTTCGGCCAACCGGTCCGGCTCGATCAGCCCGACTTTGGCCGCGCATGTGATCGACGATCTGGGCGGCCTGATCGCCGCGGTCCTGGAATGTGGCCCGTGTCTGGTGGGCGTGGAGAGCACGGTCCTGGATCTGAGCGGCGGGGCGCCGAAGCTGCTGCGGCCTGGCGGCATTCCCGCCGAGGCGCTGGAAGCCGCGGTCGGGGCGCTGTGCCAGGTATCGGTCGAGCCGAGTTCAGGCGGCGGGATGCGTTCGCCAGGCATGATGGCCTCGCACTACGCACCCCGTGCGCCGCTGCGATTGCATGCGCGGTCGGTGGCGGCGGATGAGGCGCTGCTGGCCTTCGGGACAGCGCTACCCGGGGCCGGGGCAGTGTGGAATCTGAGCGAGGGTGGCGATACGCTGGAGGCGGCATCCCGCCTGTTCGCCGGTTTGCGCTGGCTGGATCGGGAGGCGGCGGCACGCGGCCTTGCCGGGATCGCGGCGATGGCCGTGCCTGAGGCGGGGCTGGGCCAGGCGATCAACGACCGGTTGCGGCGCGCTGCCGCACCTCGGCCCTGACGCAGCCAGCGGAACCCAAGGCCCAAAAATTTGTTTTGCACGTAGTCACACAGGAGACGGTTTTATGAATGAAGATCGCGTTGAGGGCACCGCTCGCGAATTCGTCGGCAAGGCGCAAAGCACCGCCGGCGACATGCTCGGCGACACCAAAACTTCGGCCGAGGGGCGCGCGCGCGAGGCGGCCGGCCAGGCGCAGCAGGCCTATGGCCAGGCCGCCGACCAGTTGCGGGGGCTCACCGAGGAGCTGACCGACCGGATCCACGAAACGCCGCTGCTCGCCGTGCTAGGCGCACTCGGCCTGGGCTACCTCATCGGTCGCCTCACCGCGCGCTAGGTTACGCTACTGTCCTGCCCCCGAAGTGCGCCGTTCTACACGGCGCGCGGGGATCAGCAGGCCACTGACGATCAAGAGCTAGTGTCCCGATTCCGACCGTATTTCCATCCAACGAATTCGGGAATCGGGACACTAGACCGGGCATGCTGCCCGGCCTACCGATCACCGCCTGCGCCCTCGATTGCCTGGCGCGCGCAGCGGAGGGGCGGGCGGCTGATCCAGGATATTTTTACGATTGGGTATGAGGGGCTAGTTCAGGACCAGCTCCTCGATCTGCTCTCCGCCTGCGGGGTAGAAACGCTGCTCGACGTGCGGGCGGTTCCGCTCTCGCGCAAGGCAGGGTTTTCTAAGGGCGTGCTGGCGGCATCGCTGGAAGCGCGCGGGATCACCTACCTGAGCGACCGGCGTCTCGGCACGCCCAAGGCCGGGCGCGATGCCGCGCGCAAAGGCCGTTCGGCCGAGATGGCGCGGATTTTTGGCGCCCATATGGAGGGCGCGCCCGCGCAGCAGGCTCTTGCGGACGCGATGGTGGTGGCAACGGCCAGAAAAACCTGCCTGCTCTGCTTCGAGCGTGCACCGCATCACTGCCACCGCTCAATCCTGGCTGGAATGATCCATACGCGAACGGGACAAGCCATCCGCCACCTCTGACGCCGTCGGGTGACGAAGCCTATGCTGGCGCATGCCCGATTACAGCATCGAGTCGCAGCATGAAGGGCGAATAGCCGGGGTCGACGAGGCCGGCCGTGGGCCGCTGGCCGGGCCGGTTGTCGCCGCCGCCGTGGTGTTTCGCGCAAGCGTGCCGCCTGGGCTGGCTGGACTGTTGGATGATTCGAAAAAGCTTTCGGCAGCGCAACGGGAGGCGGCTTTTGCGGCGCTTCTAGGCTGTCCGTCCGCGGAGATCGGTTTGGGCGCCGCCTCGGTCGCTGAAATCGCCCGGCTGAACATCTTGCAGGCCTCGCTTCTTGCGATGGCGCGCGCGGTGCTTCACCTCCGCGTACCGCCCGATGTGGCGCTGGTGGATGGCAACCGCCCCCCGGCACTTGCCTGCACAGTGCGCTGCGTGGTGGGCGGCGATGCGTTGTGCCTGTCGATCGCCGCGGCCTCGATCGTCGCCAAGGTGTTGCGCGATCGGGCGATGGTCCGCCTGGCAATTCGGTGTCCCGGCTATGGTTGGGAGCGCAATGCCGGCTATGCCACCGGCGACCATCGCGCCGCGCTGCTGCGGCTAGGCCCCACACGCCACCATCGCGCCACCTTCGGCACCGTGCGCCGTCTGAGCGAGCAGGTCCCCGAGACGACTGTCATTGTCCCCGCGAGTCCTGCCGAGGCATTTCGCCATTCTTGAAAGCGCGCGTAGGGAAAAGCCAGGCCGATTTGGATTCTATATCAACCCACCTGTCCGGGTCCGATTACAAGCGTGCAAGATTCGCCGTGCGCGGTATTCAAAAAGTGCGGAGGACACGAAGTCTTTGTGTCTTTTCTCAAGAAAAGAACGGTCTTGCGTTTTCGTTACACGGACGCCCTGAACACCGAAATCAGAGCTTCCGCCTCGGCCAGGGTATAACGGATGGCCGAAGCCGCCACCGCGTGCGGAAAACCCGCGCGCGCCAGGCTGCCTAGTTCGCGCCGTATTGCCTCGGGCGTCGCATCTTTCGTGCGCCACGGCCCGAAACGCCGTTTGCGGGCGTGGATCAGGGCCGCTGCCAATTCAGCCCCGCTGTCTTCGGGCAATGATAGCGCAGCGATCTCCCGCTTCACCCCGCGGGCGGCCAGATGGGCGCCGACGGCGCGGCGGGATCGGCCGGCCCGGATCAGCGCGCGCGCCCGGGATTCGGCGAAGCTGGTATCGCTGACCGCGCCAGCAGCCGCGAGATCGCGCACGATGGCGGCAATACTGGCGCGCGCTGCCGCCACGGCCTCGGGCGCCGGTAGCGCTGCCGCCTGCCATCGATCAACTTTTCGCAACAGGACCCGGGTAAGGCCCGCTTCGGTTGCGGCGAAGCGCGCGAGATGCGCCAATGCAGCGGCGCGCAGTCGTATGGGGTCGGGCGGTAATAGAGGCGGCGCTGCTGGAGTCTTGCGCATGGTAACCGAGATTGAGCCCGGTTTGTCGCGGGAGGCAACCGCTTCCTGGCTCGCCCACTGTTTCTCCGAGCACTCGTTTCTGCTGCGAGGGGCCGATCTGGCCGGTGCGCTCGCGATTTGCGACCGGCTGGGGGCCGGTGCCGCGTCATGCGCCTGCTATGGCCTGCATCCGTGCCTTTCGGTCACGCTCAGCCTTGGCGTAGCCGCATCGCGTGAGGGCGCCACGCGGGAGGAGGTGGTGGCGCTGGCCGATACGCGGCTCTATTGGGCAAAACGATCGGCGCGGAACAAGGTCGAGGCGGCCTGACGAACCCTCTTCGCCCGGCCGAAAAAAATTTGGCGTCAGATGTCTGTCGGTAGAGGGCTGGCCTATGGCCTTCAACTTCCCCCCGGCCCATATCGTTCGGTATGCCTGGCAATCCCTACGAAACTCTTGGCGTCAAGAAAGACGCAACCCCCGCACAGATCAAAACCGCCTATCTAAAACTGGCGAAAAAGCATCATCCCGACCTCAATCCTGGCGACCGGAAGGCGGAGGACCGTTTCAAGGCGATCAGTGCCGCGCACGACCTGCTCTCCGACGTCGAGAAGCGCGCCCGGTTCGACCGCGGTGAAATCGATGCCGCTGGTCAGGAGCGGGCGACTGAGCGAAAATTCTATCGCGGCTTCGCTGAAGGCGCGCAGGGCGGGCGGTATCGCGCAGGCGCCCCGGGCGGCGGGAACGCCGATGGCTTGCAGGACATTTTCGCCGATCTGTTCCGCAATGGCGGGCCAGGCGGCCCATTCGGCGGTGGCGCGCAGCGGATGAAAGCAAACGACCAGCGCTACGCTTTGTCGGTGACGTTTATCGAGGCGGTGCTCGGCGCGAACCGTCGCTTGGCCCTGCCGGACGGGCGGACGCTCGACGTCGCGATCCCGGCCGGGATCGAGGGAGGCCAGGTGCTGCGGCTGCGCGGCCAGGGCGAGCCCGGAGTAAACGGGCAGCCGGCCGGAGATGCGCTGATTCAGGTGGATACTCTGCCTCACCCGTTCTACCGGCGTGAGGGGGATGACATCCATCTGGAATTGCCGGTCACGGCGGGCGAGGCAGCGTTGGGCGCCAAGATCGCGGTGCCGACGCCGTCGGGGCCGGTGAACATGTCGATCCCCCGGCATTCGGATACAGGCAAGCAATTGCGCTTACGCGGCCGCGGCGTGGCCGCACGTGGGGGGCGGGCGGCCGGCGATCTATATATCACGTTGCAGGTCGTGCTGGGAAAGCCCGATCACGCGCTCGAAGAAGCCCTGAAAAGTTTTTACGCGCAGACCCCGATTGATCCACGCAAGCATTTGGTGGAGCCATCATGATCTCGTTCCGGATGATCTGTGAACAAGTGCCGGGGGTGACGGAAGCGGACCTGCGGCGATGGCTCGAGCATGACTGGGTGCGGCCCGAGCAACGCGCGGGAGAGCCGGCGTTTCGTGAAATCGATGTGGCCCGCGTGCGGCTGATCCACGACCTGCATGCGGAGCTGGAAGTGGAGGAACCGACGCTGCCTCTGGTGCTCTCGCTGCTCGACCAGCTTTACGCGACACGCCGGCAATTGCGGATCGTGCTGGAAACGCTGGACGCGCCGGCGCGGGCGACGGTGGCCGATGCGCTGGCGCCGGTGATCGCGATTGATCCTGAATAGGGGAAGCATGTTCTTCTATGAACGAAAGAACCAAAAACCTTTTGGTCTTCTGGCGTGTGCCGTTTGGCTGAGTTTTGCCGGCGCCGCCCGCGCGCAGGCGGCGGCTGATCCATATATCTGGCTCGAAGACGTGAATTCACCCCGGGCCTTGGCTTGGGTTCGGGCACATGACGCGGCATCGTTAAAGATTCTCCAGGCGGATCCACGCTACACGCAATTTTATGGGCTGGCGCTTACGCTTGAGCAGGCAAACGACCGTATCCCCTTGCCGGAATTTCTCGGCGGCGCCATCGGCAATTTCTGGCAAGATGCTGCGCATGCGCAAGGCATCTGGCGGCAAACATCGCCGGCGGATTACCGCCTTGCGGCACCCGGCTGGAAGACCCTGCTCGATCTGGATGCGCTGTCGAAAGCCGAGCATCACACCTGGGTTTTCGAAGGCGCTACATGCTTCCAACCGGATGACTCTCGCTGCCTGGTGGCGCTGTCGGAGGGTGGCGAGGATGCGGTGACCCTGCGCGAATTCAATGTGCCCAGCGCGGCCTTCGTCAAAGCCGGTTTCAATACCCCGCGTGCAAAACAAGTGGCGGATTGGCAAGACCCGAACACGCTGCTGCTGGGCACGGATTGGGGCCCAGGCAGCATGACGGCGTCCGGCTATCCCTACATCATCAAGCGCCTCCATCGCGGGCAAACTCTGGCACAGGCGCAGGAGGTTTTTGCCGGCACGGCGCAGGATGTCGCGGTGCAGGTGGACGGGCTTACCGACGGGCAAGGCCACCATGTGGTGGTGCTGCAACGCGGGCTCGATTTCTTCCGCAACGAATTCCGGCTGGTCACCGGCGCTGGCACGGTCAAGCTCGATCTCCCCGAAAAAGCCGAGATAGAAGGTCTGCTCGACAACAAGCTGATCGCGAAGATCAACGAGGATTTCCGCGATGGGCTCAAGGCCGGCAGTATCGTGGCGCTCGATCTCGCCCATCCGGGTGAAGCGCCGATTCCGGTGTTCGCGCCGGGCGGGCGACAAACGGTGGATGAGGTCGCGACCACCGCCCACTCGATCGTGGCGGCGATCTACGATAATGTGCGGGGGCGCGGCATGGTGTTCACCCCGGCCGCACACGGGTTTGCGATGCGGCGTCTGGCGCTGCCGGAGAATGCCTCGGTCCATATCGTGGCGACCAATGCCCGCGATGACCCCGTGTTTCTCGAAGTCGCCAGCTTCCTGCTGCCAACGGCCCTGTATCTGGTGGATGCGGGCGCTACATCCGCCCCGGAAAAGATCAAGACCCTGCCTGCAAAATTCGATGCATCCAAGGATGTGGTTGAGCAGCACCAGGCCGCCTCGACCGATGGCACGGAAATTCCATACTTCGTGGTGCACCCGAAAGGCATGAAGCTCGATGGCGGCAATCCCACGCTGATGACCGCCTATGGCGGCTTTCAGGTGAGCATGACGCCCAGCTATTCGGCGACCCTAGGCAAGCTCTGGCTGGAGCGGGGCGGCGTTTACGTACTGGCCAATATACGCGGTGGCGGCGAGTTCGGGCCGGCCTGGCACGAGGCGGGCCTGAAAACCGGACGGCAACATATTTATGACGATTTCGCCGCGGTGGCCAAGGATCTGGTTGCGCGCAAGATCACAAGTCCCCCGCATCTGGCGATTCGCGGCCGCTCGAATGGCGGCCTGCTGATGGGTGTGGAGTTCGAGCAGCATCCCGATCTCTGGGGCGCCGTGATCATCGGCGTGCCGCTGCTGGATATGCTGCGCTACGAGAACATCGCCGCAGGCGCCTCATGGGTTGGGGAATACGGAAGTGTCGCCAATCCCGCCGAGCGGGCGTTTCTGGCGAAGATTTCACCCTATAACAACCTCAAGCCCGGCGTGCATTATCCAACCCCCTATATCTTCACGACCACGAAGGACGATCGGGTCGGCCCCGTGCACGCCCGCAAATTCGCCGCCCGCATGGAGGCAATGGGCCTGCCATTCTACTACGACGAATCGATCGAAGGCGGCCACGCTGGCGACGCCAATCTCCGCGAAAAAGCCGAGGAGGACGCCCTGGAGATGACCTATCTGGCGAAACAACTGAACATGTAGGGATTTCCGTGTCCCGAAGGACCAGCTTCAGCCCACCATTCGCCACGATCACCGCAACGATCTCCAGTTTCCTGCCCCCGAACTTCGCCGTTCTTCAAGGCGGAGGTAGGGGATCAGCAGGCCACTGACAATAAAGCGCCAGTGTCCCGATTCCGACCGTATTTCAATCCAACGAACTTCGGAGAGGGAACACTGGGCCTTCACCGTCAATCGTCAAACGCTGTCCAGCAACACCCCACCCGTCACCGCCTGGTAGGTAGCGATCGCCAGTGTCAACGGCTCAAACGGCTTGGTGATCACAAAGGCCGGCTCCACCGCGTCGCCGGTCAGCAGCCGCTCGGGATAGGCGGTGACAAAAATCACCGGGGCATAATGGCTCTGCAGGATGGTAGAGACGGCACTCGTGCCGTCCCCGCCCAGGCCGAGATTGATGTCGGCCAGGATCAGGCCCGGGCGCGTGAGCTCGGCCATCGCAATGGCCTCGGCCTCGCTGGAAGCAACGCCCACCACGCGATGGCCGCAGCTCTGTACGAGCTCCTCCAGGTCCATGGCGATGATCGGTTCGTCCTCGATGATCAGAACATCGGTGGCGGCGGAGGCCCGCAGCCGGTCGCGCGCATCGGCCAGGCGTTCGGCCGCCACGTCGCGCGCAAGCCTCAGGATCGGCCCGGCGTCGTCAGGCAGCACGTCCTCGAGCGAGGTCAGCAGAAGCAGCTGGCGCTGCGTGTCGGAAAGCCCGTCCACCTCCCCTGCCCGGCTCCCGCCGAGATCGCTCTTGCCAAGGTCGTATCGCCTGGTGACACCCCAATACAGAATATGTCGCGGATCCGTGATTTCGTCGGGCAACGCCTCGGCGCTGGCGAGCATCTCGCGCAGGCAGTCGGCCACCAAGGCGTCGCCGGCGGGTTGGCTGCCGGTCAGCGCACGCGCATAACGGCGGGCGTAAGGCAAGGCGCGGATCACATCCTCGCGTCGCGGCGTGGTCATTTCAGGCCCTCGTAAAGGATTTTGTTGTTTGTTCTCAGATGACGCGCACGTCGCTGCATGATCGACCGGTTCCACGCCCAACATTACGTGTATCATGGTTAAGGCCTCGGTGCCGACCCCCGCAACCCGAGTATCGCATCAAGATGCACCGAAGCTGCGGCGCGAGATAGCCTCGCTGCTGCCCGAATTGCGGGCTTACGCAAGGTTTCTGGCGCGCGACCGATCAAGATCCGACGATCTTGTGCAGGAGAGTGTGGTGCGAGCGCTGGCTTCGCTCGATCAGTTCCAGCCAGGCAGCAGCCTGAAAGCCTGGACGTTCACAATATTGCGAAATGCCTTCTACGAACAGGCGCGCCGACGCAAGCGTGAGGACGCGGCCATCGCCATGCATGCGCAAAGCGCCGTCGAGGGAGTTCAATCACACCATGGCGAGATCGCGGATCTTTCGCAGATACTCTGGTCGCTGCCGCCCTTGCTGCGCGAGGCGCTCGTGCTGGTGGGCGCGCAGGAAATGACCCACGAAGAGGCCGCGGTCATTTGCGGCGTGCCGCCGGGCACGATGCGCGCCCGGGTTTCGCGCGCACGCCGGCTGCTATCCGAAGCGACGTGATGCGAGAAAGCTCTGAAATACATAGACGAATCGCGGTATGAAGTACTGACGGTTTCGTGATGCAGCATTTTCCGGCGGCCAGACATTGATCGGTCAGGAAGACGGAGAGATCGATGACCGCCGAGACAACAGCCCCGACGTTTCATGACCAGATAATCGCCATCCTGCCGAAATTGCGCATCCAGGCATTGGCACTCACACGCAACCGTGCCGCAGCCGAAGATCTGGTGCAGGATGCGGTCTGCAACGCGTTATCCGCGCAGCAGAGTTTTATTCCGGGCACGAATTTTCCGGCCTGGATGCACCGCATCCTGCGCAACCGCTTCATCAGCAATCTGCGCAAGCGTCGCGACACCACCGATATTGACGATGTGCCGAGCTCGGTATTCGCCACCGAAGCCCCGCACGAGGATCGGCTTGCGCTCAAGGAACTGGCCCATGCGATGACCCGACTGCCGAACGATCAACGCGAGGCGCTGGTGATGGTGGTCGTCCACGGCATGAGCTATGAGGCCTTGGCGGAATCCACCGGCTGCGCGGTCGGCACCGCGAAAAGCCGGGTGTTCCGCGCCCGCCGCCAGCTGGAAACCTGGTTGCTGGGCGAACCCAAGGAGAGCGCGAAATCTGGCCGCGCCGCCGCGTCCTTGCTGGCCCGCAAGTTGGCCGAGGGGGAAAGGGAGGCGACTTTCGCCTAGGATTTCCGCCAAAACTTCGAAATGATTTAAGCATATTTTCGTGGCATAGGGAGGGCGGTCGCGGCATTTTGTGGCCGCCCCCTTGAGCAGGGTTACAGGGATTAACCTGAGTTATTATGCCGAACAGCAAAGATGCGACGGGCGCTTCCCCACGGCTCGCCGGCAAGGGCCGCAAGGCCCGGAGAACCGAGGCCGCGTTCGATCTTTGGCTGCAAAAGGGCCTGCACGACATCTATGACCAGGTGGCGAGCGAGCCGATCCCGGACGAGTTGCTGAAATTGATCGAAGAGGACCGTAACAGGTGACTGGACCGGCAGCCGGCCTGGCCCAAGCGGGTCCGGCGGGCTCGGCCGGCGGACCTGGCATCGCACATTCCACCCCACAGCGCGTCAAACACTGGCTGGGCGCCATACGGGTGCGCCTGGCCCTGATCGTGCTGATCGCGGCGATCCCCCTGCTGATGCTGTCGGCCACCATCACCTTGCAAAACTATCGGCTTGCCCTGAGCGCCACCGACGAAACGGCGTCCCGGCTGCGCGAATCGGCGACCGCCCGCCACGTAGCAGCCGTCGCCGGCGCGCAACAGATGATGCAGGCGCTGGCCCAGGTCGCCGAGCTTACTGGCGGCGACAGCGCCGCTTGCCACGACCGGCTTGAGAGCGTGCTCGCCTTGCAGGCCTCCCACTACTCCAACCTGGCGATGTTCGGGCCGGATGGCACCGTGCTGTGCTCGGCGCGCCGGCTTCCCGGCACGCCGCCCGGGGCGCGGCAAAACGCGGCGGCGCTCAGGCGGCTCCAGACATTGGCGGTGCAGCGCCGCGGGCTCGTGCTCGGCCCGGTATGGACCAGCATCGTGGCCGGCGTGCGGGTGATCCCCGCTATCTATCCGGTCCTGCGCGACGGCACGTTGCGTGGCTTCCTCTATGCAGGGTTACGGATCGACTGGTTTTCCGCGCCCGCCGGATCGGTGGTGCCCGCCTTGCCCGCCTTGTGGATCGTCGATCGGACGGGTGCGGTGACGCAGATCGCCGGAGAGGGCGATATCGGGCTGCCGAACCTACCCGTGCTCCAGGAGCTGGAAAGCAAGTCGGTGGTGCTCGACGCGGTCTCCAACGAAGGAAAACCCTTCTCCTACGCTTCGCAATCCTTGGGCGACGATTTCACCATGGTCCTCGCCTATCCGGCGGCGATGGACCGGGCGGCGGCACGGGCGGTGCTGATCCGCCGCGTGCTGCAGCTTGGCCTGCTGCTGTTGCTGGGCCTGGCCGCCGTGGCGGTGGGCGTGCACGTGGCGCTGTGCAAGCCGCTTACCCGATTGAGCCAGGCGGTCGGTCAATGGCGCAGCGGCGGCATTTTCGATGCGATGCAATTGGGCGACGCACCGACCGAGGTGCGGGAACTCGCGAGCACCTTCGCCGCGGCCACCGCGGCGCTGTCGGAACAGGAGCTGCGCCTGAGTTCCGCCATGGAAAAGCAGGAGCTTCTGATGCGCGAAATCCACCATAGGGTGAAAAACAACCTGCAGATCGTAGCTTCCCTGCTGAACCTGCAAGCGTCGCGCATTCGTGTGCCGGAAGCGCGGGCGGAGTTCGCGAGCGCACGCGACCGCGTACGCGCGCTGGCGACGCTGCACCGCCACCTGTATTTGCAGGGCGAAGTGCACACGCTGAACATGCCGGTGTTTCTCACCGAGCTCTGCGGCCAGCTCTTCCAGGCGATGGGCGAGATCGAGGGCAAGCGGATCAGGCTGCATATCGACTCGGCGCCGCTGCAGATGTCGAGCGATCAGGCGGTACCGCTTTCCCTCATCGTCACCGAGGCGGTGAGCAACGCCCTGAAATACGCCTTCCCCGGCGGCCGGCCCGGCCAGGTCACCGTGCGGCTGCAATCCGATGGAGAAACCGCCGAGCTGATGGTGGAGGATGATGGCGTGGGCATCCCCCCAGGCCGGGCGGAGAGCGAGACAGGCACGCGTGACGGCATAGGCATCACGCTGATACGCGGTTTTGCGCGCCAGCTCGGCGGAGAGCTGAAGGTGGAAGAAAGCCAGGGCACCCGGTATACGCTGCGGATAAAGATGCACCACCAGATCGCCGAGAGTGATATCGCAGCCTGAACGGTTGCACGGCACGGCGCGCGTCTGGGTCGACGTTTTGGCTTTCTTCACTTTGCCGCAAGCAGCGGCTACATGCTTCCCATGCAGGACTCGAAAAAAGCTGCGCGCGCCTGGACCCGAGAGCAGACGCGGCTAGGCCGGAAGGCAGCGCTGCCGGTTATCGCCTATGGCCTCGCCGGCCTGGCCGCCGGGGTGTCGCAGGCGGGGTGCGCGGCATGCGTGCTGTCGGCGGCGATCGGCGGCGGCAAGGCGTGGCTGGCGCCGGCGCTGGGCGGGTTCGCGGCTCTGATCGTGCTGCGCGCCTGGTTGGCGTATGCGGGCGAGCAGGCGGCCTTCCAAGCAGGGGCCTCCGGGCGGCGGCGGATGCGGGCCGATGCGATGGCACGGCTGCTGGCCGCTGGCCCTGCCCTGCTCCGCGGCGCCCATTCGGCGGAACTGACCGCCACGGTGGTCGACCGTGTGGAGGCGCTGGACGGATTTTTCGGCCGCTGGGCGCCGGCCTCGATCCTGGCCATGGCCGGGCCGCCGCTGATCCTGGCCTGCGCGCTGGTGGTGGACCCGTTCGCGGCGCTTGTGCTGCTGCTCGCGGGTTTTCTGGTGCCGGTCGGCCAGGCCCTGGCGGGGATCGGGGCTGCGGCCGCCTCCCGCGGACAATTCATCGCCATGGAACGGCTGCAGGCACGGTTTCTCGACCGGGTGCGCGGCATCGCGACCATCGTGCTGGCGGGGCGCGCCGCCGATGAAGCGGCTTCGCTGGGCCGTTCCGCGGATGAGTTGCGGGTGCGCACGATGCGGGTGCTGCGCGTGGCGTTCCTCTCCTCCGCGGCGCTCGATTGCGCAATGGCGGCCGCCCTGGTGGTGATCGCCCTGCACGACCGCGGCGTGCTGGCCGACGGGCACGGATCGGCGCTTGTCGCCCTGTTCTCGCTGCTGCTCGTGCCCGAGTTCTTTGCCCCCCTGCGCGGTTTCGCCGCCGCCTACCAGGACAGGCTGCACGCCACCGGCGCTGCGGAAGCGCTGATCGCGCTGCCGCCGCTGCCCGCGCCGCCCACCCCCGTGCAGCAGCGCACGATCGAGGCGCGCGGGGTGGCGCTGGCCTTCGAGAACGTGAAGCTGGTGTGGGACGAAACCAGGGGACCGGCGCTGGAGGCCTTGAGTTTTTTCGTGGCCCCCGGCGAACTGTTCCTGCTGACCGGGCCATCAGGCGCGGGCAAATCCAGCGTGATCGAATTGCTGCTCGGATTCGTGCGGCCCACCGAGGGGCGCATCCTGGTCAATGGGCATGACATCGCGGACATCGTGCCGGAGGCGCTGTGCAGGCTCACCGCCTGGATAGGCCAGAAGCCCACTTTGTTCGCCGGGACGATCCGCGAAAACATCGCCTTCGCGAAACCCGAGGCGACCGAGGCGGAGATCGACGAAGCGGCGAAGCTCGCGCGGATCAGCGATTTTTCCGATGGCTTGAAGCTGGGCCTCGATACGAGGATCGGCGAGGGCGGATTTGGCCTCTCGGGCGGCCAGGCGCAGCGCGTGGCGATCGCGCGCGCTTTCCTCAAGAATGCGCCGCTGCTGCTGCTGGATGAGCCGACGGCGCATCTCGATCCGGCGACCGAGGCGGATGTGTTCGCCAGCCTGAAGCGGCTGGCCTTGGGCCGGACGGTGGTGATGGCGAGCCATTCGGCGGCCGCGCAAGCGTTTGGCGGCCGCCGCCTCGATCTGCGCCACGGCCGGGCTTCCGAAACGCGCGGTGCCGCATGAGCACGCCCGGAATTGCCGGGGGGTCGGGGGGAACCGGCTCGGTCCGCCCAGCCTTCCCTTTGCTGCGCATCCTCATGCTCTGGCGCGGCCGCTTCGGCCTGCTTTGGGTGGGCATGGTGCTCTCCCTGGCGACTCTCGCGGCCGGCGTGGCCCTGATGGCCTATTCCGGCATGGCGGTGGCGGCGGTGGTCGCCGGCGGCACGTTCGGGGCGGTGTTCTGGCTCCGCATCACCGGGCCGGCGCGCGTGGTGCTGCGCTATCTGGAGCGGCTGGTCACCCATGCGGGCACATTTCGGGCGCTCGCGGATTTGCGCGTGTGGTTCTTCCGCGGGCTGGCCGAGCGGGCGGCCGGCGGGCTCGGCTTCCGCAGCGCGGGCGATGTGCTCTCCCGGCTGGTGACCGATGTGGAGGCGCTCGACGGTCTGTATCTGCGCATTCTGGTGCCGCTCGCCGGCGCCCTGTTTCTGGTGCCGGCGGCGGGGCTGCTCGCGGGCCGGGCAGGCGCGTCGGTGGGTGTGTTCGTCACCCTGTGTTTCGCGACCGCGGCCTTCGCCTTGCCGTGGTCGGCCTATCGGGCGGCGGCGGCGGCGGGCGGCGATCTGGCGCGGGCGGGCGCCGGGTTGCGGGTGGCGGCGCTGGACGCGCTCTCTGGGCTTCGGGAAGTGCGGGCGTTCGGCGCCGAGGGCCGGATGAAAGCCCTGGTTTCGTCTCGCGAGGATGCGCTGATCGGGGCGCAGCGCGCCTTGGCGCGCCATACCGCGCGCGCCAACGTGGCGGCGTTTCTGTGCGGCCAGGCGGCGGTGTTCGCCGTGCTGCTGGCGGCGGGCGGCAGGCCAGTTCTGGCGATCGCGGCCGTGTTTCTGATGTCGGCGGCGTTCGAGCCGATCGCGGGCCTGCCGCGGGCGGGGGTGATGGCGGGCTCGGCGAATGCGGCGGCGCGGCGGGTGCTGGGCATCGCCGAGGGCGCGCATGGGGTGCCCGATCCGGTGCGGCCGAAGCCGGTGCCGGCAGCCGCCTCCTTGCGGTTCGAGGGCGTGCATTTCGCGTGGGAGGGTGAGCGCCCGGTGTTTTCCGGGCTCACACTGGAGGTGCCTGCGGGCGGCCGGGTGGCCGTGCTGGGGCCATCGGGCGTTGGCAAATCCACGCTGGCGGCCTTGGCGCTGAAAGTGGCGGTGCCGCAGGCCGGGCGGGTTTATCTGGGCGGCGTTGACATGGCGGAGCTGGCGAGCGCCGATCTGCGCCGCTCGATCGCCTGGCTCGGGCAGGCCACCCATTTGTTCAGCGATACGATACGCGCGAACCTGCTGCTGGGCCGGCCGGAGGCGAGCGAGGCGGAGCTGTGGGAGGCGCTGGACAAGGCGGCCATCGGCGAGGGGGTGCGTAACCTGCCGGAGCGGCTGGACACCTGGCTTGGCGAGGGCGGCGCCACCTTGTCCGGCGGCCAGGGGCGCCGGATCGCGCTGGCCCGCACGCTGCTGTCGCAGGCGCCGATGCTGATCCTAGACGAGCCCTGCGCGGGACTGGACGCCGACACCGAGCGGGATTTCCTGACCACGCTCTACGCGCAGACGGCCGGCAAGACCGTGATCCTGATCGCGCATCGCCTGACCGGCGCCGAAAAGCTCGACCGCATCTGGCGCCTCTCCTCCGGCCACGCGGTAGCGGCCGCAGCTTGATCGCACTGAGCGTCCGGGATCTGCTATGTCCCGTATCAACGAAACCGCCATAAGAACAAAAGTCTTTTGGGTGTTTCTAATGTCTTCCGCCGACGACATCCTGCACCGCATTTTCGGCTTCTCCTCCTTCCGCGGCCTCCAGAAGCAGGCCGTGGACACCGCCATCGCAGGTGAGGACGCGCTGGTGCTGATGCCGACAGGCGGCGGCAAGAGCCTGTGCTACCAGGTGCCCGCGCTGGTGCGCCCCGGCACCGCACTGGTGATCTCACCCCTGATCGCGCTGATGGATGACCAGATCGCGGCCTTGCGTCAGCTGGATGTGTCGGCGGGTGCGTTGCATTCCGAGCTCGAGCCAAGCGAGGCCGCGCGCGTCTCGAACCTGCTCGATAACGGCAGGCTCGATCTGCTCTATGTATCGCCCGAGCGGCTGCTGAGCGCCGGCACGCTGGAGCGCCTGCGCCGGCAGAAGCTGGCCTTGATCGCGATCGACGAGGCGCATTGCGTGAGCGCCTGGGGCCATGAATTCCGCCCCGAATACCGCGATCTCAAGCGCTTGAAGCAGATCTTTGAAGGCGTACCCCGCATGGCGCTGACGGCGACCGCCGATCCGCGCACGCGCGATGATATCCTGAACGCGCTGGACATGCGCGAGGCGCATATATTTACCGCAAGTTTTCACCGGCCAAATCTGCATATCGCGGCACAACCCAAAACCGGGGAAACGCAACAGCTGCTGGATTTCCTGCGCAAGCATGAGGGCGAAGCCGGCATCGTCTATTGCGGGAGCAGGGCGAAAACCGAGCGCACGGCCGAACGCCTGCGCGACAAGAAACTGCCGGCGATGCCGTTCCATGCCGGGCTGAGCGCGATCGAGAAGCGCGCGGCCCTCGCCCGCTTCCGCAGCGGCGAGCCGGTGATCATGGTGGCGACCATCGCGTTCGGCATGGGGATCGACCGGCCTGACGTGCGTTTCGTGGTACATTTGGACATGCCGGATAGCCCCGAGGCGTATTACCAGCAGATCGGCCGGGCCGGCCGGGATGGCGAGCGGGCCGACCTGCTGTTGCTCTATGGCGGCGAGGATATCGCCAGGGCACGGCACTGGCTTTCGCAATCGGCCGCACCCGAGGCGCAGGTGGCGGTGATGCGCGCGCGGCTCGAGACGATGATCAATCTTGCCGAAACCACATCTTGCCGCACCCGCACGCTGCTGGCCTGCTTTGGCGAACCACTCGACCAGGCCTGCGGACATTGCGACGCGTGCCTCACGCCCTTTGCGCTGTTCGATGGCACCAAGGCGGCGCAACAGGCGCTGTCCGCGATCTATCGCACCGGCCAGGTTTTTGGCGTGAAACACGTGGTGGATGTGCTGCGCGGGCAGAAAACGGCGGGCGTGGAACGCAACGGGCACGACAAGCTGGCCCTGTTCGGCATCGGCGCCGACCGGGATGAAGCGTTCTGGCGCGGCGTGCTGCGGCAACTGGTGGCGCGCGGGGCGCTGCATATCAAAAGCGGCGAGTATGCGAGCCTGGAATTCGTGCCGGAGGAGGCGCGGCCGATCCTGCGCGGCGAAACCAAGGTGATGCTGCGCGAAGACGGGCCCACGGCAAAAGCCTCGCGCACCAAAGCCGTGGCGCGCGGCGAACAATCGCCCGCCGGCGGCAACGGCACGGTGTTCGAAGCGTTGCGAAGCTGGCGGTCGGGCGTCGCCAAGGCGCAGCAAGTGCCGCCCTATGTGATCTTTCACGACGCGGTGCTGCGAGAGATCGCTGCCGTGCAGCCGAAAACATCGGATGAGCTCGCGGAGATACGCGGGATGGGCGGCTCGAAACTGCAGCGATATGGCGAAAGTCTTTTGAAACTATTGAGGGACGTGAATTAATACTCTTCGCGGATGCTGCGGCGTTCTTCTCCCTCCCTCTCGTGAGGAGGGCCAGGGTGGCGGGCTCCCAGCCTAACGACGACAGCAAAAGACCAAGGCAAGGAGGTCTTTTTTGAAAAAAAGAACCAAAAACTTTTGTTTCTTGGGGGTGCGCTTTTGGACGACGTGGCACATCGGCGATTGCAGCGGATCAGGCGGCTGGCCTGGCTGGTGGATGCGGCCTTCGTAATCCCGGGCACCGGGTTCCGCTTTGGGCTGAACAGCCTGATCGGGCTGGCACCGGGCGCGGGCGATGCGATGCTCGGCGCCCTGTCGTTTTACATCATCTACCAAGCGGCACGGCTTGGCACACCGCGCGCCCTGCTGCTGCGCATGATCGGCAATGTGTTGATCGAGGTGGTGGGCGGATCGATCCCGATCCTGGGCGATCTGTTCGACATGGCCTTGAAAGCCAACATCCGAAATATCCGGCTGCTGGAAAGCCATTTGCAAGCCACGAAACTCCGCTAACGCGTGGACTCCCTCGCCCGCGCGTGGCGAGGAGACGGACGGGCCCATCGCGAAGCAATGGGAGGGTGAGGGCTCTCGGCCAAGCCAGCCCTCTCCCCCCATAATCTAACCGCCCACGTAACAAAAAACCTTGCCACCCCACCCCGAAACATGTTCCACTTGCAACACGACCAACGCCGGACGCAACACCTGAACGCACCCTACCCCTCGGCCCCCCAGGCCCCCGAACT